>Ga0209063_1000235_pt1 | contig 51812 bp, 47 predicted proteins | sample KloWWTmeKNB19Kit_FD_187177 | JGI IMG/M metagenome (GOLD analysis project Ga0209063, IMG submission 187177) | Active sludge microbial communities from Klosterneuburg, Austria, studying microevolution and ecology of nitrifiers - Klosterneuburg... | ecosystem: Engineered > WWTP > Aerobic digester >... | reverse complement strand
ATAATAAGGTGTTCGTTGCTGCCATACATCCATGGTTATATCATTTGCGCTTAATGTTACCTCTACTACCCAATTTATTAATCCTCGATGATGATTTAAGTCTGAAAAAAGGCCATCGAGTTTTTGTGAATTACAGATATATTTAGAGAGGCTAAAATTTGTAATACTATTCATATAACTCCAACTGTCCGAAGTTGGGAGAAACCGGTTGGCATAGTTACTCATTATAATATTATTGCCTTGCTTATATTCAACCCATCCCCATAATTCATCATCAATATTATTGTATACAGGTTCATAAGTTCTTACCGGTTTTAAATAAATGCGTATGGTATCGGCACCGGATACATTCATCCACTCTCCCTCGTATTGCTGCAGGGTATTGCAGGTATCGTATTCAAGTGGATGCTGTGCATAAGCTGTAGCAGATGCGGCTGCTAAAAATATAATTAAAAAGTATTTTTGGGTTTTCATTTTTTTGTTTTTATATCGTTATTGATAAGGGTCTGTTAAAAGGCTCCCAAAAGGGCTTAGGGTAGCAGGGTTCCAGTTAGTACAATTTTCATTGCTTTGGTAAAGGCTAATGGCATTTTCGGCATTTTTGTCTTTTAGCAAATTTTAAAACTATACACATAAAAATTCCTTCTGCATAAGTTATCAGCCCAGGCAGATAAATTTACCCAATTCAATTTTTCTTTACATACTTAGTTAATATTACAATAGTTTGTTCGTTTATTTTGCCTTCAATTTGATCTGTATTACCGGGCACCAACCTTATTTTTTTTACAACAACTCCTTTTGCTGCGCTAAAACTGGTTCCTTTTACATTAAGCGCTTGTGTGAGTACTACAGTATCTCCATTACTCAATGCATTTCCAAACGCATCTTTATGTACTTCGGCCTGTTCAAATATGCTCAGTGCAATTTGTACCACACGCTCATTTAATTCAACGGAGTTCAGGGTTTCATTGGCCCAATCCTGCTCTTTGCATAAAAATAATAGCCGGTAACTAAGGGCTTGTACAGCAGCTTGCGGGCTCCAAATGCTCCCCTCCAGGCAGCGCCAATATTCGCCTTTTTCTTCCTGCATAATTTTTTGCTCACATTCGGCGCAAAGCGCCACGCAATTTGCAGCATCCTCATTACCGGCTATTACAGGGTAACTTGTGCAAGCCGCATGGTTATTGCATAATTCGCATAGTTCGCCGTTTCTTTGAAGGAGTTCTTTTGCTAATTGCATTATTGAAAGTTTAAAAAGTTTGTATGAAAGTAAACTATTTTTAGATTTTGGTAAAAATGCAATTTCTCTGAGTTTCAAATAATGTATACTTAAGGATGAGAATATTTATTTAACAGTAATTCTTTTGTGAGGATAAAAGGCCATTAATAAAGCAGAATTATTTTAGTTTATTAGGAACAATCACCAGCCGGTAAATTATTGCGTTACTTCCAATACTACACTGTAAGCAACAGGCTGTGGCATATCAATATTTGGATAGGGAAGAACTTTCACTAACCTGATAGTGTAACCATTTAATAAGGTATCGTTTGCAGGGGATGAAGTAGTATGATTAGCTTCTGTAGATAAAGAGAAACTTTGGTATGAAAGTTCTCCTGTTTTTATGCTTAATTGAACTGCTGTATAACCTGCCGAGGTATGCATTGCTCCTTCCGGGCACCTGCAATCGGAGATAAGTGAATCAAAGCAAATAACAGGAAATGCTGCTGCTGATATCGGGTACACTTACTCATTTCCAATATTATTTTTTGCGCCTCACTATTGTTTTCCTTTTTGCAACTTCCCAAAATAATTATAGTAATAATTGTTACTATGGCTAAATGAATATATTTTTTCATGATTTTTTTCGATCGGATGCAACAGTAACTGATAATATGAATAAGATGCTTATGTAACCAGGTCAATAAAAATAAAGAATAGCTGAAAACCCCTTTCTGAAATATTTACTATTTTGAAATCTTGGCCTACAGTATTAATGACAACTTGTTGAAAAAAAATATTTCTAAATCGGGCATTATCTTCAACAACTGAGATTTTTACTTTTTGTAAAAAATTTCGCCGTTGGATAAAAGTCAATTAACGCCGTCAAAACCCTTTAGGGCTTTATCACATAATTATCCGGCGTTTTGCCGCCCATTAAATTTTCTATAAAATAATCCCAGCGGCGGCGCATGGCATAGTAGCTGTCACGGCCATAACCATGGCGTGCATTGGGTATAATAAGCATGTCGAAACTTTTATTTGCCTTTATTAAGGCATCGGCTACCAAATAAGTATTGTATGGCGGCACATTATCATCCATACCTCCATGTATCAATAAAAGTTTTCCTTTTAAATTTTTGGCATACACCTGGTTGGCCTGCTCGCTGTAATTGGAATTTCCCGAACTGTCTTTTACCAGTAAACCAATATACCGTTCGCCCCAGTCGTCTTCATAGTTGCGGTTATCATGGTTGCCCGATTCTGCAATGCCTACTTTATAAAATTCCGGATATTGAAACATTGCCGAAGCCGTGGCAAAACCACCACCTGAATGGCCCCAAACACCTACATGGTCCAAATCCAAAAAGGTATATTTTTTTTGTAATTGTTTAATGCCGGCAATCTGGTCGGGTAGGGTATTAATTGCCATATCGCCATAGCAGGCATCATGAAATGCTTTGGAGCGGTAAGGGTTGCAACTGCCTTCAATTTGCACTACAATAAAACCCAGTTGGGCTAAGGCATTACAATCGCTGCGGCTTGCGCTAAAACCCCAGTAGCCAATAGTTCCTCCTTGCGGCCCGGGATAAATATTATTGATTACAGGGTATTTTTTTGTTGCATCAATATTGGGTGGTAAATATAAAAGGCCATATAAATCAAATGCGTTATTTGCTGAGCGAAACGTAAATGGTATTGGCGCCTGCCAGCCACTGGCAAGCAATTGAGAAATATCCGCCGTTTCCAAATCCATCAACTTTTTGCCTTTTGCATCGCTTAAAATAATTTGCGGCGCTGTATTTGGCGAGGAGTAAGTATCAATAAAATATTTATTATCAGGCGAACGAATAATGCTGTGGTTGCCATCTGCAGGCGTTAACCTTTTTAGGTTTTTACCATTAAAATTTATGCTGTAATAGTTTTTGTAATAAGGATTGCTGCCGCTACCACATGCCTCAAATAAAATAGTGCGTTTTTCTTCATCCACATCTATTACCCTGGTAATGGTAAAGCTGCCATTGGTAATTTGGTTTTTTAAATGCCCGGTTGTTAAATCGTATAAATATAAATGGCCAAAATTATTTCGTTCAGAATACCAGATAAATTCATTGCTTGCCGGTAAAAATTTCCAGTTTACATCTCCCTGGCCCGATTCATATTGTGTAGGCACCGTTTCTTCAAAAACATCCCTTACATCTCCGGTTAAAGCATTGGCAACTCTCAGGTTGCTTTTTTTATGGTCTCGGCTTACCGATACAAAAGCTACCTGACTGCCATCTTTGCTCCAGTAAGTATCGGACAAACTGCCGTTGCAGGCAATATCGTCGCATAATGTGCTGCGCCTTGCATCGGCAGGCATTTTAAAACGAATTAATTTTGAATTTTCAATATCTATTACCACACGGTTAATCATGATGATGGCAGAATCTCCTGGCAATGGATATTTCCATTGTTCCAATTCGGGAGCGCCAACCGTAGTTTTTACCAGGTACATATCTTTTACATGGCGCTGGTCTTGCTGAAAGGTTGCAATTTTTTTTGAATCGGGCGACCAAAGCAGTATGGGTTTTTCTGAGTGCGTCCATCCGGCATTATTGGTAGCATAGCCATAATCTTTTGTACCGTCAAAGCTAAGTTGTTTTTCTGCATTGGTTTTTACATCTTTTACCCAAAGGTTCCAGTTGCGGATAAAAGCTGCCTTAGTTTTATCGGGAGAAAGCACTTCAAAGCCGCCCTGCCATACCGGTGCTGAGGCTTTGGGCTCTGTTTTTCCGGGAAATAATGCTGCATAGGTAGCTGCGGTTTGACGTGTTTTTTTCTTTGGGTTTATTAAAACATATTCTTTATCTTTTTGCGTTTGTATTTTATACCAAAAGCCACCATCATCGAGCCAGTTGGGCTGTACAGAAGTTTTAAAAACCAGTTTACTGGTTTTGGCTCCCAGCATTTTTACGGCATTATCATAGTCGGCAGTTGTAAAAGTTTTGCCGCTAAATTGTGCATGGGCATTAAGTATTAAAAAAATACTTGTGGTAAAAAACAGAATTTTTTTCATATTATAAAATTCAGCATTGAAATAATTTTAGATACAGAGGAGAAATATTTTGGTTTAAATGCGGTAACACACAGCATTTATATTCATGCCGGCGCCTACCGATGCAAATATTACCACATCACCTGCATTAAGTTGATGGCTGTCGAGTTTGTTTTTTCGAACCATATCCAGTAAAGTAGGAATGGTAGCCACAGAACTGTTGCCCAATTTGTGTATGTTCATGGGCATAATGCCTTCGGGCATTGTTTTGCTACCATATAATTTATAAAAACCTTTTACAATTCCTTCATCCATTTTTTCATTGGCCTGGTGAATAAATATTTTTTTTAGGTCGGTAATTGCCACACCTGCTTTGTCGAGGCAGTCTTTCATTGCCATAGGCACATATTTCATGGCATATTCATACACTTTTCGGCCTTTCATTTTTATGTAGCGAACCCTTGGGTCGCTTTCGGGATAATTAGATTTGCCCAAAAATAAATAATATGCTTCTTCGTTACAATGTGCCTGCACGGCAGTTGATAAAATCCCTGGTCCGTTTTCATCCGAGCTTTTCCATTCCAATACACAGGCCCCGGCGCCATCGGCAAAAATCATGCTGTCCCTGTCGTACGTATCCAGCACACGGCTAAGCGCTTCGGTGCCTATCACCAGGCATTTTTTGGCAACACCTCCTTTAAAAAAAGCATCGGCTTGTATAAGGCCCTGTACCCATCCCGGGCAGCCAAATAAAAGATCGTAAGGGATGCAATTGGGGTTATTAATTTTAAGATCGTGTTTTACCCTCGATGCAAGCGCCGGTAGTACATCGGTTTGAATAGTATGTTTAAGTACATTACCAAAGTTGTGGGCCACAATTATCTGATCAATAGTTTCAGGGTTGCAGTGGGCATCTTCAAGTGCAGCTTTTGCAACAATAGTTGCCATATCGGAGGTATTGATGCCGGCATCAATATATCTTCTTTCCTGTATGCCGGTAATCTGCTCAAACTTTTCCACTACTTCAAGCGGATCGGTATCAATTTTTACATGGTCTTCGGCATAAAAACTATGTATGGCAAAATCTTGGTTAGTTTTAATATTACTGGGAATATAACTCCCTGTGCCTGTAATTACAGATCTCATTTATGGTGTATTAATAGTGAACAAACAGGCAAGAACCAGCTTTTTTAAAATAAGGCTGTTTAAAATTAGCCGATAATTGTGAAAATATGGAAAAAATACCTGTTTTTCCCGTTTTTTTACAGAAACACTAACAATTTTCAAAATGATTTGTATTGCCGGAATACCTATTTTTGTTGCTCAAATTTTTAACCATTAAATATGAAAAAATTATTACTCTTTGTTGTAGTGCTGGTTTCTGCAAATGCTATTGCTCAAAACGCAATTACGTTACAAAAGGGCCAGGCTATAAAAATCACCAATACTTCACACATGACAGCTGAGTTAGGTATGGGGATGCAAATGACCAATGATGTAACAGCAATTACAAATGCCGTTGTAAAAGATGAAAATGATGTGAACTACGTTATTTCAAGTAAGGTAACCAAGCTTGTAGTAAAAAGCGAAATGATGGGAAACGCAACCAATTACGATTCTGATAAAAAAGAAGATCAGGAAACAGAAGTGGGCAAATCACTGGCTTCTTTTGTAAACACAGAAAGTACCACCCAATTGAACAAAGCAACCGGCAAAGTAGATTCTATGAAAGTTGCAGATGTAGATGCCGAAGCACAACAAAAACTTGGCCCTTTAAGTGAAACTATGCAAAACATAAGTGGCGATGTAATGATTGCCGGAATTTACCAAGGTATACCTGCAGGTGCAAAACCTGGAGTTACATGGAGCGATACTACTAATAAAGACGGGCTTAATGCCATTAGCCATTATACTTTAAAATCGGTAGATAACGGCATTAGCACCATTGATATGAAAGGCACAATGACCGGAGCTAAGCAAATAGAAGCACAGGGTGGTATGCAGATTGATATGACAATTGATGCCAAAAATTCAGGAACTATTTTAGTTGCTGCAAACGGCCTGGTAAAAAAACGTACCCTAAAAGTAGAAATGACCAATGAAATGAATGTTGCAGGCCAGGCAATGACAATGACAGCCACTACAGATTCTGAAAGTACTGTTGAATAATTTTTTAAATAAATTTTTTTCAAAGCCATGAGTAATCGTGGCTTTTTTATTTATTGAAAAGCATTTTAAGATAGAATAAGGGATTGGCTAATTTTTTCCTTACATCTATTTCTGCAAACATTGCGGTAAGCAGGTTCCGTAATTCGGCGCTTTTTGCTGTTTTATTCATGAGTAAATTAAACAACCAGGGCCTCGTGGCCAGTTTTTGTAACGTAGTGCTCATCTTTAACTCCGGCCCAAGCACACGATCAATATCTTTATTATACTGTTGTAAAAACTGCTCCGAAAAATCATTATTTTTCACCGCATTTTCTGCAACATTTGCCGCATAAAAACCAGAGTACATGGCATTGCCAATGCCTTCGCCGGTTAAAGGATCTATAAGGCTTGCAGCATCACCAATAAGCAGGTAACGGTTGCCATACAGTTTTCTTTTTTTGCTTCCCAGCGGTAAGCCATAGCCGTCAATATTTCCATCGGGTGATGCTTCAGAAAAACGGGATTTAATTTCAGTGTCGGTATCAATAATTTCTAAAAGCAGCTTGCGTAAATTTATTTTTTTATGCTGTAAAATGCTGCTGTGCACGCCAAGGCCCACATTGGCTGCGCCGCCAGGCAAAGGAAAAATCCAAAAATATCCGGGCAATACTTTTTTTAAAAAATGCAGTTCAATAAAACCATCTTCATTTAAGCCTTTTACATTTTTATAATAAGCTCTTATGCCTGCAATATGGTGCTGAGGTTCCATTTTAATTCCGCCGGTTACTTTGGCAAAGCGGGAATGTGCGCCATTGGCCACTATCAGCAATTGTGCCTTTATTTCTATATTTCCGGTTTCGTCGTTTAAAATATAGCCTTCCTTTGTTAAAGTATGCGAAACAATATTGGTGTTTTCTAAAAAAGTAATTTTTGGTTGCAGCCGCAATTCGTTGGCAAGAAAATGATCAAAATCAAAGCGCCGGCTAACAAAACCCCGTGGGTTATGTAAATTATTTTTATAGTTTAAGGAAAAAGGGATAGGAACCGACCGCCTGTTGGGAGAAGTAAAAATAATGCCGAAGCTATTATTTTTATAAGGCTGTTGCTGAAATTTTTTGATGATGGATGGATCTATTTTATCCAGTATGGCCGCAACTTTTCCACTAAGCCCATCCCCGCAAATTTTATCACGGGGAAAAGTTGCTTTATCGGCAACAATACATTCTATACCCAGCTTAGCCAGTTGCAATGCGGCAGTAACGCCACCCGGGCCGGCGCCAATAATGCATATTTTTGTTTGATAAACCAAGTATAAAGGAGCAGGGTTTTAAATATCTTTTAATGCTGAAATGGTAGCAACAGGGTCTGCAGATTTAAAAACGGTATTGCCTGCAACCAACACATCGGCACCTGCATCAATAATAGCCCTTGCATTTTGTAAGGTTACGCCACCGTCAATTTCAATTTTTACTTTTAAACCCTTTTCGGTTATCATGGCTTTTAATTCCCTGGTTTTTTGCAAGGTATGTTCTATAAACGACTGTCCTCCAAAACCAGGGTTTACACTCATCATGCAAACCAAATCTATATCGGCCAATATATCTTTTAAAGCTTCAACAGGTGTATGTGGGTTAATGGCAACACCACAGTGCATTCCCAATGATTTTATTTGCTGTATATTTCTGTGCAGGTGCCTGCATGCTTCAATATGCACCGTTAAATTATCTGCACCGGCTTTTTTAAAAGCTTCTGCAAATTTTTCCGGCTCTTCAATCATTAAATGTACATCACAATATTTAGTGGTGGCTTTTCTAAAAAACTCCACCAGCATTGGGCCAAAGCTGATGTTGGGTACAAACCTGCCGTCCATCACATCTAAATGATACCAGTCTGCTCGGCTGTTATTGAGCATGTTGCAGTCCTGTTGCAGGTTTAAAAAATTTGCCGACAATAAAGAAGGTGCTATAATGGCCATGGTAATTATTTAAGATTAATGTTTAATGCCCAGTTTTGCCAATGCATCTTTGGCTTCAATATAATCCGGTGCGTAAATTAATGCAGTTTCGTAACTTTCTATGGCTTCTTCTTTTTTTCCGAGTTTTTCAAAGTTAAGGCCCATATAATAATAACCTTCTTCATACCGGTTATTAAGTTTTACCGCTTTTTGTAACACCTGTAAAGCATCGGTATATTTTTGTAAATCGTAAAGCGCTATGGCTTTTTCCCGGTAGGCTTCCATAAAGCCATAGTCGGTAGCAAGCGCCTTATCAAAAAAGCCAATAGCTTTTTCTTTTTGATGGGTAGCGCTAAAGTAAAGGCCTTTTATAAAAAATGCTTCCCGGTTGGCATTGGCTTTGTTACCAATGAGCAAAGCATCGGCCATGGTGAGTGCATTTTCATTTTTTGTTTGGGCATAAAGCGTACCTAATGAAATTACATATACCGGTTCCGGAAAAATGGAAATTGCTTTTTCAAATGCCTGGATAGCCGTAGCCGTATCTCCGTTTTCATAACTCAATATGGCTTTAATATCCCAAAGCCTGGCTATGCTGCTATCTTTTTGCAAAGCCTGATTTATTGTTTTTACCGCTTCGTCATAATTGCCGCCCTCCCGGTAATATTGAACCAGGTTTTCCATCAAAATAAGGCTGTCTGGGTATTTTATTATTTCTGCTTTTAATTTTTCTTCCTGAGTGGTTACTGTGCTGCCTGGGATATCATTTTGCTTTTTGTTATTACAGGAAACAACAAATACAGTAAAACCCCAAATCAAAATCCTTTTCATATTGCAAAAGTAATGGTTAACTGCAGTACATGACAATTTGCTGACAATACTATTTTTTATTAGGCCTAACTTTGCAAAAATTATTTTTTGATGAGATACAGTTTTATTTTATTGGTGATTTTATTTTTTGGGCAAAACACACTAAAAGCCCAGCCCTTAAACGATTCCATACATTTTAACGGCGAAAGCCATTTTGCCAACATACGCCAGCTTACTTTTGGCGGCGATAATGCCGAAGCTTATTTTAGCTATGATGGTAAGTATTTAATTTATCAATACACCAACCAGGCAAAAGGTATTAATTGCGACCAGATTTGGATGGGAAAAATTCCCCAAGAACCTAATGAAACCTTTAACCCAAAACTGGTGAGTACAGGCACCGGCCGCACAACCTGCGCTTTTTTTTACCCCGATGGCAAGCACATTATTTATGCTTCTACCCATTTAAACAGTAAGGAATGCCCGCCGGTTCCCGATAGGAAAAAATATGGCAACAAATATATTTGGCCCATTTATGAAAGTTTTGATTTATTTAAAGCCGATACCAATGGCAAAATCATAAAGCAGCTTACCAAAACTAAAGGCTACGATGCCGAAGCCACCATTTCTCCCAAGGGTGATAAAATTGTATTTACCAGTATGCGTGACGGTGATTTGGAATTATATACTATGGACATAAATGGTAAAAATGTAAAAAGGATCACTCATGCTTTAGGTTATGATGGCGGTGCATGGTTTAGCCCTGATGGAAGTAAAATTATTTGGCGTGCCAGCAGGCCTGCTGTAGAAGCAGATATTAAAGAGTATAAAGAATTACTTGCGCAAAATCTTGTAGCACCTACCAATATGGAAGTATGGATTGCCAATGCCGATGGCTCCAACCCACAAATGCTCACCAATTTGGAAAAAGCAAACTGGGCTCCCAATTTTATGCCCGATGGAAAACGCTTTATTTTTTGCAGTAACCATGAGTATAAAAGGGGTTTCCCTTTTAATATGTATATGGCCGATGCCAATGGAGGAAATATTACCAAGATATCGAGGGATAAAGGTTTTGATGCTTTCCCTATGTTTAGCCCCGATGGTAAGAAAATTGTTTTTTGCAGCAACCGCAATAATGGCGGCACAAGAGATACTAATATTTTTATTGCCGATTGGGTAGAATAATTTCAGGCAAAATTTTTAATAATTATGAAGCGTAAAAAAAGGTTGACAGGATTTCCGGTCAACCTTATAAATTTATTTAATACAGTATTTATTTTATGCCTTTTATTTTTTTTACCGCTTCGGTAATTTTTGGCACAACTTCAAATGCATCTCCAACAATGCCATAATCTGCAGCTTTAAAAAATGGCGCTTCAGGATCTTTATTTATCACTACAATAACTTTGCTGCGGTTTACGCCAGCTAAATGTTGTATAGCCCCCGAAATACCAATTGCAATATATAAATTGGGCGCTATTGCAAGCCCGGTTTGACCTACGTGTTCGTGGTGTGGCCTCCAGTTTACATCACTCACAGGCCTGCTGCATGCAGTAGCTGCACCTAATGCCTTAGCAAGGTCGGTTACCAGTCCCCAGTTTTCGGGGCCTTTCAATCCACGGCCACCGCTTACCACAAGTTCTGCTTCGCTTAATGATATTTCCCCTTCAATTTTGCTGGTACTTAGAACTTCCACTTTTGGTGCTTCTACCGTAATGTTTAAAGCAGCAATTTCTGCGGTACCGCCTGTTGCATGTACACCAAATGAGTTGGGGTTTAATGCAATAATTTTTTTTGCCGTGGCAATACTGATATGTGCAAAAGCTTTTCCGCTAAAAACACTTTTCTTTACCACAAAACCATTTGAAATATCCGGCAATGCAACGGCGCCGGATACTAACCCGGCTTTAAGTTTTACGCTCAGCCTTGGCGCTACTGCTATTCCTACGGAGTTTTTACTAAATATTATTATTTCGGCGTCTGTAGTTGATACAACCTGTGCTAATGCATGGGTATAGGCCTGCGAATCTAATGTGTCTAATACCGGGTTGCTTACGGTGTTTACTTTTTTAATGCCATAATTGCCGAGCTGCTCAAGCCCTGATGGGGCCGTACCCAGTACCACGGCTTCGGCAGTAGTAGAAAGCTGCCCGGCAAGCTGAGATGCATAAGATGCGGTTTCAAATGAAGACTTTTTTATTGTGCCTTCTGCATGATCTATAAATACTAATATGCTCATAACGAATTTTTGCTTTTATAAATTTTTTAAAATACCAGGTTAAATAACCCTTGCTTCTTCGTGCAATAACTTTACTAATTCTTCAGGGGTATCGGGGCTTACTAATTTTACACCTTGCTTGGCCGGAGGCAATTCAAATGAAACAATGTTGGTTAAGCTGTCGGCAGCAATGGGTTCCATTACTTTAAGCGGTTTGGTTCTTGCGCCCATAATACCTTTCATATTGGGTATGCGTTGTTCTGCCATACCTTGCTGTGCGCTGAAAATTGCCGGTAAGGCAACTGTGTCTTTTTCTTCGCCTCCTTCAATTTCACGGGTAACAATAGCACTGGCATTCTGTAAATCGAATTTGGTAACATTGGAGATGAAGGGAACATTAAGTAATTCCGCAATCATACCTCCTAAAGAAGATCCATTATAATCAATGGTTTCTTTACCAGTAAAAATAATATCATAACCGCCGCTTTTGGCTATTTCGGCTATTTGAGTAGCAATGTAATAGGTATCTGTATTGACGCTGTTTATCCTTATGGCTTCATCTCCGCCAAGTGCCAATGCTTTACGGATTATAGGATCGTTATCGGCTTCGCCAACATTTATTAAATGTAATACCGCTGATGGATCTGCTTCTTTAATTTCAATGGCTCTTACCAGGGCATACCATTCATCATAAGGATTGATGATCCATTGAACGCCATCGGCAGCAAATTTCGTATTGTTATCCGTGAACGCTATTTTTGCCGTAGTATCAGGCGTTTTACTGATACAAACTAAGATTTTCATGAAAAAAATATTTTGCCCTCAGGCAGGTTAAAAAAATGGTTGTTTATGCAACTAAATGCAAATATAATGTTTTGCAAAGATACCGGGTAACAATCCTATAAAAAAATGATGGACAGGATAGAAAAATTGAAAGAATTTTTAAAAACTAACGCTACAGATAGTTTTTTACAACATGCGCTGGCATTGGAATATATTAAATTGGGCGAAGATAATTTAGCCAAAGGCCTATTTGAGCGCATTTTGTTATATGAACCGGCATATATTGGTTCTTATTACCACCTGGCAAAATTGCTGGAAAGGCAGCAGGATTATGAGGGAGCCATTAAAATTTATAAAAAGGGTATGGTAGAAAGTAAAAAAGCCGGCGATAACCATGCTTATAGTGAATTACAAATGGCATTAGAAGAAATTACGGATTAAATAATATTTTTTATTAATTGCCGGTTGGCAAATTTAAATATGCTTCAGTCTTTTCAGCATTATATTGAAAGCAACCATCTTTTTTTGAAAAAAGATAAACTGCTGGTAGCTGTAAGTGGTGGCGTGGATAGTATTGTGCTTTGTGATTTGTTGCAAAAATGCGGTTATACTTTTGCAATAGCACATTGTAATTTTCAATTAAGAAAGGAAGAGAGTGATGGCGACGAAGTTTTTGTAAAGCTAATTGCGGAAAGGTTTCAAAGACAATTTTTTATTAAAAAATTTGATACCAACCTTTACGCTGAAGCTAATAAAGTGTCTACACAGGTTGCAGCCCGTGAATTGCGCTATCAATGGTTTGCCCAATTAATTGAAAGAGGCGAAGCAAATATGCTTTTAACAGCCCATCATGCAAGCGATAATATAGAAACCCTGCTGATGAACTTTTTTAAAGGAACAGGAATTAAAGGCTTACAGGGGATTTTGCCCAAAACAAAAAATAAAATCACTATTGTAAGGCCGTTCCTTTTTGCCCAAAAAGCAGCCCTTTTGCACTATGCCAAAGAAAACAAGCTGCCCTTTAGGGAAGATTCATCCAACGCATCAGATAAATACACCCGTAATTATTTTCGCAATAAATTGCTGCCTGCTATACAAAGAGTATATCCCGGTGCAGAGGCCAACCTGTTGCATAATTTGCAACGTTTTAATGACGTTGCCATTTTATACAACATGCAAATTGAAGAAATAAAGAGAAAATTAATTACGGTAAATAACGAAGAAACCCATATACCCGTTTTAAGATTGCTGAAAACACCTGCAATGCCTACTGTGCTTTTTGAAATTGTAAAAAACTATGGGTTTGCCGCCACACAATTGCCAGAAATAATAAAGTTGCTAGATGCAGAAAGTGGTAAGTTTATTTCAAACGAAAGATACCGCATTTTAAAAAATCGCAAATGGCTCATCATTTCTCAACTCAGCAATGCTTCAGCGGTTTATATTATAAATGAAGGCGATAGCGAATTATTTTTAGAAGATAAAGTATTGCACATTACTATTCAGGAGCTAAAAGGCGAAATAAACCAATCACCCGATTTTGCTTTTTTGGATAAAAAGGAAATTGATTTTCCTTTGATATTACGCAAGTGGAAGCAGGGCGATTATTTTTACCCATTAGGTATGTCCAAAAAGAAAAAACTTTCCCGTTTTTTTGTGGATAATAAATTGTCGCTGTTGCAAAAAGAAAATACCTGGGTGCTGGAGTCCAATAAAAAAATCATTTGGGTGCTGGGTATGCGCATTGACAACAGGTTTAAAATTACCGGTGCCACAAAACAGGTTTTGCGCCTAAAATTGCAGCACAGCAGCTAAACCATAACTATCACTTTGATAATAGGGCAGCACCATTGCCTGTGTTTTACGTTTATTTTTTTTCAGCGCTTTATTTATTTTAGGAAAAAGCCAGTATGCTGCTTCTGTGGATAATATGCCAATACCTGCGCCTGCACATACATCGCCAAACCAATGTTTATTATTAGCCATTCGGTTGGCAGCGGTAAAAAGGGCAATGGGAAATGTGGAAATAGCAAGCCAAAAATTATTGTTTTGGTATTCCCGGTAAAAAAAATGTGCCGCTGAAAATGATAAGGCTGCATGCCCGGATGGAAACGATAAGAAATTACTGCTATCCGGCCTCATTTCTTTAATACTGTGTTTTAAAGAATATACCAATACTGATGTGATTGCCTGTGCCGTAAAATAAATGATTGACCTGTCCCGGATATTATGCTCGCCTTTAACTCCTGCTAAGTTTAAGCTGTAAACTAATGCTGCTGGCGCAAAGCGGGCGATATTCACCGGTTTAAAAAATGTGGAAAAACTTGTTTTTGGTTCATCATAAATGCTTGTGTTGTTGCAACCATTTAAGCATTTTTCTTTAGTAATAAATCCAAAACTTATTAATGCAGCAGGTAAAATAAGTTTTTTGTAGCTCAACTGGTAAGCACTCTTAGGCCGGGTAATTAAGCTGTCAGCTTTCAACTGTGCAAAACCGGTAATTTGCAAAAAAAGAAAAGTGGAACATACAACAAAAAATTTGCTTACCATGCTTAATTGTTTACCTGCCAAATAAACTTACATGTTTTAACTCTTCTAAAATAGGCCCTATTAAACCCGGTTGCAAACTGGAAATTAATATTATAGTAAATGCAAGCCCAAACAAAGAGCCCCAAAGGTGTGCATCATGGTTAATATTATCTGCATTGCGTTTGCTCATATAAATACAATAAGCAATATAGAGCAAAGCATACACTGCCGCAGAAATTTTAATGGCGCCATAAATATAAATACTGTTCCAGGGATTAAAAATGATGGCTGCAAATACTACGGCAGAAACAGCGCCAGATGCGCCTAAAGAGCGGTATTGATAATCATCTTTATGTTTGATGTAGCTTGGTATATCGGAAACTACCAGCCCTATAAAATAAAGTAAAAGGTAAGAAGTGCTGCCACCCAGTATATATTTGGTAAAATAAAATTCTACAGCCATGCCAAAAAAGAAAAGGGTAAACATATTGAAAATCAAGTGCAGGAAATCGGCATGTAAAAAACCGGAACTGATGAAACGGTAATATTGGTTTTCTCTCTTTACCAGGTATGGGTGCATTATTGCCTTGTCGGCAAAGGCGGCATTATTAAACCCAATCAGTGATATAATAACGTTGGCGGCTATGAGTAAAATAGTGATAGGATATTCGGAAAAATTCATTGTATTAGTTTTGCTTTTTGTAAAAATAACATAAGGAAAAATAAGGCAGTAAAATTTAAAAGGTGCAGGTAAAGATAATTAACTAATGATGGTATTTTTCATTTTTTAGGATGGTACATGCCCTGTAAACCTGTTCTGCAAGTACCAACCTTACCAATTGGTGCGGAAAAACCAAAGGAGAGAGGCTCCAGGTAAGGTTTGCCCTTTGTTGTATTTTTTTACCTACACCAAAAGCTCCGCCAATTAAAAAAATACATGTTTTTGTACTTTCATTGGCTCTTTGTTGTATGAGTTTAGCCAATCCGTCGTTATTGAGCAGTTTACCCCTTTCATCCAAAAGAATCAGGAAATCATCCTTCTCCAGAAAATTTAAAATAATTTCTTCTTCCTTTATTTTTACATCATCCGGTGCAAGACCCGATGCATTTTTGGGCGAAGGGATAATTTTCCACTCTGCAGCAAAATAATGATTCAACCTTTTGGTGAACAGGTCTATGCCTTCTTTTACATAGCTTTCATTAGGTTTTCCTATACTCCAAAAATATAATTTCATTTTTTTTATTACCTGCTAAATTACTATAATATTTTTCTTAGCCATAGGGTTGCAGCAATAAAAAAAATCCGGGAAAAAGTACCCGGATTTTTAATAAGAAAGTAATGAATATTTTAGAAGCCATGACTTTCTAAGGAATATAATATTTGTGCTTCGTTTGCAGTTAAAGCCTTGCTATATACCCTGCATTCATCAATATATCCACTTAAAGAGTTCATCCAGCCATTGGCAGTATGCGCATTATCATCGGGTCCGCCAAGGGTAAAGCTGTCGGCATCTCCAAAGCTAGTTTGCGTATTAAAGGTTGTATTTGAAGTTTGCGGAAGCAGTGCACCATCTACATAAACCCTTAACGCTCCGGATGGTCCATCGTAAGAAACTACCAGATGGTGCCAGGCAGGTTCCAGCATTTTTGGCCAAACTCTTCCTGCATCAAACCATTGGTCCATTACACAAACTTTACCATAGCTGTTTGCGCCGGTTTCGGATTCATACAAAGTAAAAAATTTAGTTTGCTCCCAGGAGTAGCCGGCTTTATTGAGAGAAAAGGGGAAATAAGTGGAAGGCCCGGAGCTTAAGCTTGCCGGTTGTTGTATCCAGCAGGAAACTGTAACGCTACCCAATGCAGAAACGGTGCTGGCCATATTTGTATTGATGTAACCCGGAGTGGTAACCTGTGCTGCCTTGCCTTTTAAACCGCCTGTTACAAAGCTTACGTTTGCTACATTGCTTGCCGTGCCGGCAGTACCGGTTTCACTGTCGTTATAATTATCTTCAAAAGCCCAATGACCCACTAAGTTGGCTGCCGCCACATCGTCGGCTGTTGGATAACCGGGTATGGGAACAAAAAAAGATTTTTCTTCGCCATACACCAGTCCTTTTTCATTAATAGCATAAGCCCTGTAATAATAGGTTGACAGGTAAGTAAGGCCGGGAACATTTACGGAGTAATTTCCTGAAATGGCATATTTGGCAATTTTATTATCCGAAGTATCAACACCAATTTCGCTACTGTAGCATACGCCGCTTTCGCTTACCATTGAGCCGCCATCGCTGGTAATATTGCCACCAAGCGAAGCAGTTGTGCCGGCTACGCTTGCATCGTTGGTAACAACGGTTGGCATAGTTGCATTCACATCAATGCCAGTGTCTGAATCGGTTTTTTTACAGCCATAAAAGGCCAGTGCCGAAGCCGCCATTAGAATGAATAATTTATTTTTCATGTTAAAAATTTGAAGTATTAAAATGTTATTTGCCCTTACCCTGCAAAACAATTAAAGATTGAAGTTCGGTTGCGCTTAAAACTTTATCGTAAAACCTCACTTCATCTATTTTCCCCCTTAAATAATCTGCCCAACCTTGTGGCCCGCCTGCGGTGCCTATACTTGGGGAACAGTTAAATTGCTCGGTGCCAAAAATAAGTTTTGTTGCAGTGTTTTGAAATACCAGGTTGCCCAGGCCTGCAGATGTAGTGCTGGCTACAAGCCCGCCTCCCTGGTACACGGAAAATATAGATGTAGCTGCATCGTAAGTAAGGGCAATATTTTGCCATGCATTCCAGGGGTTGGCCAGTACGGGATTGGTAAACCATACTTCGCTTTGGGCTTTTACATGTACTTTAAAAGTGGCACTGTTTGCCGTACTTCCATTTTCATAAAACATATCCAGCGAGCCCCAAAAATCATCATCTTTAGAAATGGTAATTGGGGTAATAATTCCACTGGTGTTTTGGGGTGTGTTGATCCAAAAATCAATGGTAAAGCTGCTTACGGTTTTTATACCAGCCGGTAAATCGCAAATGGCATAAGCATTGGCGCCGCCTTGCATGGCCTTACCTACAAAGCCCGAAGAAAAGCTGGTATTTATGCCAGTAGCTTCTGCGCCGGAAACACTGTCTTTATAATGGCCTTCAAAAGCCCAGTAACCCACTAAATGGCCGGCGCCAATTTCGGATGAAGAGGAATAACCGTTTATGGAAAAAACAGGTTGGTAAGTTTTGGGATCAAATTCTTTATAGCATGACGAAAAAAGAAGGCCACAAACTGCCAGGGCAGGAAGAAGCGCCTTTTGTATCCATAATTTATTTTTCATAATAAGTGTTTTTTATTTATTAATTATATCCGGGATTTTGTAGCAACATGCCGGCACTTAAATCAATTTCTTTTTGCGGTATTGGCCACACTTCATTTTTGTTGGCCTGCCAGCCCAATGGTCCAAATACGGTGCTTGCCCTTCCCTGGCGAATAACGTCAAAATATCGGCTGTCGAAATCCATACCCAGTTCCACCCTTCTTTCATGATAAATAGCGGTGCGAATATCTGATTGGCTGGTAGAAGTTATGGCTGGCAAAGTATTGGCAGGTGCGCCATTGGCTATTGCAAAATCCCTTGCTCTTTTACGTACCAGCTCCAGTGATGCCAATGCATTTGCAGTATTGCCTAATTCGTTATTGGCTTCTGCATTTATTAATAACACATCTGCTAAACGGATAACCCTTATGTTTTGTTCGCTTCCACCAGTAGTGGTATAAGAGGCAAAGGGTATATAGGATTTGTAATTATACATAGGGTTAGTAGCAGTAAGGGGAATTAAATCGCCTTCGGCAGAGGTAAGTCCACGAAAAAGTATGGAGCCAAATTTTCTTGGGTCGTTGGCTTCATAAGCATCGGCAAGGTTTTGGGTGGGTGTGTTAAAGCCCCATCCATTACCATCAAAAGGCCCTCTTGCCTGCTGTATTTGGCAATATTGGCTGTTAGATGCTCCCGGAATACTGGGCAAGTAAGCGCATTGAATTTCATAAATAGATTCGGCGCAATTTTCACCTTCGAGCCTAAACATTTTTTCGTAGTTGGTATAAAGGCTATAGCCCATGCCCATTACCTGCTCGCTGTAATTTTTAGCTTCGGTCCATTTGCTTTGGTAAATAGATATTTTAGCTAAAAGTGCAAGAGCAGCGCCTTTTGTGGCACGGCCAATATTTGCACCGGTATAAGATGCCGGTAAACCTGCGGCAGCTTCGGTAAGGTCGGTTTGTATGGCTGCCCATACTTCTGCCTTTGGTGTACGGGGAATGTTGTATTCGCTTCCACTTACCGGTACATGCAGCCTTAGTGGAACATCGCCAAAGGCTCTAACCAACCTAAAATAAGAATAAGCTCTTAAAAATTTTGCTTCCAGTAAATAACGAGCCCTAAGTGCATCATCCATATTAATATTGGGGATATTATCCAATACCTGGTTGCAATAATTTATTTGCTGGTACATGCCTACCCAAAAATCATTCACCCTATCGTTGGATGATGTAACGGTATAAGTGTCAAACTCATTCATAAAACCATAGGAACCATCGGATGGTTCGGTGCCTGTTGAGGCATCATCGGAACCTAAACTTTCTATGGCCATAGTAGCAAATGCTGAAAACGTCCAGCTACGGGTATTGGCATACATGGCATTAACGGCTGCTGTTGCATCTTCCTGGGTTTGCCAAAACTGTGTTACCGGTTGCTGAGCCTGCGGGGGAACATCTAAAAAATCTTTTTTACAACCTGTTATTAAAAGCGATGCAGATAACAGGATAGATAAATAAGAAGCCGTTACCCCTAATTTTTTGTTTAATATTTTCATGATAATATTTTTTTAAAATTAAAAAGTAAGGTTTACGCCAAAATTATAGGTAGCATATAAAGGATGCACCTGCTGGTCAATACCCGACCTTGAAGGTGAACTTGCCGGAACCTCCGGTGTAAAGCCCCTGTAATGGAACCAGGTAAAAGGATTTTGTGCATTTACATACATCCTTAATTTTGAAATTCCTGTACGTTTTAAGCCGGAAAAGGTATAACCTAATTGTGCGTTTCTTACCCTGAAGTAGCTTCCGTTTTCTACATAAAATGAGCTGGTAACGCTGCTATTGCCCGATGTGGCAACAGAAGGATAAGTATTGGAAGTACCTTCTCCATGCCAGCGGTTATCGTAGTAATCTTTGGTATAATTTTCACCTCCAAAGCGCAATGCAAAATTGCCATTGTAAATTTCTATGCCCGATACTCCTTGAAAATCAAGTGTGAGATCGAAGTTTTTGTAACCAACAGTAGTGTTAATACCATAAATCATCCTAGGATTGGGGTTGCCCAATATTACCCTGTCTTTATCATCAATGGCACCATCGTCGTTTACATCTTTAAATTTAAAATCGCCTGGTTTAGCGCCGGGCTGTATTACGGTGCCGCCGCTGTTTTTATAATTGGCAATATCTGCCGCCGATTGAAAAATACCCACTACCTGCCTGCCATAAAACTGCCCTATAGGCTGGCCTGCCATGGTACGGGAAATTACGCTTGTACCCAGGTATTGATAAATGGGGTTTCCTCCGGTGCTTACTGAAGAAACTTTGTTTTTATTAAAGCCGGCATTTGCACTTACGGTGTAATGCCAGTCTTTATTAATATCATCTTTCCAGGAAACAACCAGCTCAATACCTTTGTTTAAAAAGTTGGCCTGGTTGCCAATTATAGTTCCACTGCTTGTACCTACAGAGCCTAATACAGGGATATCAAAAATTGCATTTTTTGTTTTGCGGCTGTACCAGTCAATTTCTGCATACAACCTGTTGTCGAGCATTGAGGCTTCAAGGCCAATGTCAATTCCTTCGCCCAGTTCCCAATCTGTTTTTGGCGTTACTACAGAGTTGATGCTGGCGCCAATACCTGTGGTACCATCTCCGCCTACATATACCAGTTGGCCTGTTTGCGAAGCCGTAAGTACGGAGAGGTTTGCCGGTACACTCATGTTACCTATTTTTCCCCAGCTTCCTCTTAACTTAAGATTGTTAAAAATTTGCTGACTTTCCATAAATTTTTCATTGCTAATGACCCAGCCCAGGCCAATAGAAGGAAAATAACCCCAGTTGTTGCTGAACTTTGATGAACCATCTGCCCTTAATGATGCGGTTACCATATATTTATCGGCAAATGCATAATTAATTCTTCCAAAATATGAGGCAACCCGGTTGATAGATCCTGCATCGGAAACCGTCATGGTATCGCTGCCTAAGGCAAAATATTGTCCGCCGTTAAAATCGGGTACGCCTCTTCTGTAGGCATTCAATCCATAAAATTTATATTCTTGTGCGCCCTGGCCAGCAAGTATTTTAAAAGAATGGTCTCCAAATTTCCTATCGTAAGTCAAAGTGTTTTCAATAATCCAGTTGCGGTTTTCGCCACGGTTGCGGTTTAAGGCGGTAAAATCGTTCCTGTAGGCAACCGGAACCGAATTGTATTTAGTATAGTGTGTATAATTATTGGTTTCTGCCTGCGAGAAATCGCCGCCAATACTACTGTGAAAGGTAAAATATTTTAGGAATTTTAAATCGCCGTAAATATTTCCGTTCAATTTCCAGGTTTTGGTGTTTTGATCAAAAAAGTCAACGGATGCCTGCGGGTTTTTTTGATTGGCAGTAGCAATATTATAATCGCCGGCGTCGCCATAAGCGCCATCGGCATAGTAAACCGGTACTATTGGAGCTGCATTAAACAGTTCGTAAAAAATACCACCCGGCATATCCTTAGATTTGCTTAAAGATGCAGTAGTGTTTACGCCAAATTTTATTGCTTTAGATAAATGTATATCGTTGGAAACATGTACCGTGTACCTGTCGTAGTTATTGGTTTTTACCAAACCATCCTGGTGGTAATAACCCAGGGAAACATTATAGTTCGATTTATCTCCTCCACCTGTGATAGAAACCTGGTGGTTGGTAACCATTGCCGTTCTAAGAATTTGGTGGTACCAGTCTGTTGTGCCAAATGCAGTAGGGTTGGTATACCTGCCTGCGCTTCCGTTAAGTACATCCAGCTCATTTATGAGTTGAGCATATTGCGGACCGTTTACCATGTTTATTTGATTGGTAACAACCTGAGTGCCCACAAACCCATTATAGTTGGCAACAGCTTTGGCATTTTGCCGGCCTTTTTTTGTGGTAACCAAAATTACGCCATTTGCTGCCCTTATACCATAAATAGATTCGGATGAGGCATCTTTTAAAACACTCATACTCTCAATATCGCTGGCATTAATAAAACTAATATCATCGTACCAAACACCATCAACTACAAAAAGTGGGTTGGTATTACCATACACGGTTCCTACACCTCTTATATTAATTTGAGGAGCAGAGCCAGGCGCACCAGAATTGGTTATTTGCACACCGGCAACTTTTCCTTGCAATGCACTTAGTACATTGGATGAGGCCTGTTTGGAAATTTCATTGCCTTTTATTTGTGTAACCGATCCGGTAACATCTATTTTTCTTTGTGAGCCATAACCTACCACAATTACTTCATCAATTTTTTTAACTGCAGGGTTTAAGCTTACATCAACAACATTGCGGTTGTTAACGGCTACGCTTTGCGTTTCGTAACCAATGCTGCTAAAAACCAGTGTGGCATTGGGTGCAGCATTGATGGTATAGTTGCCGTTTGCATCGGTGCTGGTGCCGTTGGTTGTTCCTTTTTCGGTTACACTTACATTGCCCACGGGCTGCCCATTTTCATCGGTAACTCTTCCGGTTACTAATTGTGTCGTATTTTCATTACTGTAGGCCGGTAGCACCAATACCAGGTTGTTGGCTACCAGTTTATACGTCATGTTTGTGCCATTTAGGAGCAATTTCATGGCTTCTTCAATACCAGCGTTGTTAAAACTGATGTCTTTTTTTTGCTTCAATCCTTCCAATGTGGCATTGTAAGCAAAGCGATAGTAACCATCACGCTCAATAGTTTTGAGCGCTTTTTTTACTTCGGTATTTTTCAGATGCATGTTAATGGTTTGTCCCATTAGTGGATCAGCATTTACCTGTAAAGTGCCGATGAGGAGAAAAATTGCAGCAAGCTTCATAACAAGCAAAGTTTTTTGTAGCGACTTTAGCCAAATGTGCCGGCCGATTAGTGCTTTGTTTTGCATAAACATTTTTTTAAAATTAGAAAAAATTTCGGGGTCATAGGTTTTGGATTTTTATTTAGATTTTATATTGTTTATTCTTTTGTATTTATTGCTATTCTTTAATTTGCCAATTAAAATGTTGTTTCCGTTCATATCGTAATCAAAAGGAACCAGTATTTTTAAAATATCGAGCGCTTCATTAACGGTTTCATTTACAAAGGTTCCGCTCATGCGGTAGTTTTTTATTTCTGCATCGGCAAAATGGATAGTTACATTATACCAGCGTTCCATCAAAAAACCGATGGTTTCAAAGTTTTCTTCTTCAAAAACCAGTTTGTTGTACATCCATGCCGTTTCGGGTATATCCACAATTTTCTTGTCGGCTTTAAGTGTGGTAATGGTTATATCAGACCTTTTAATTTTATTGTATTCCGCTAAAACCTTTTTTTCTTTACCGTTATGCGTTAGTAGGTTTTTTTTGGCAAAAACCAGTTTTTCATTGGGGTTTAAAATTACCCTTGCACTTCCGGGTTCGTTACGTTTTACCACTTCAATGGCACCGTGCAGCAAAGTAGTTTCAATATTGGGTTCGGTTTCGTAATCTTTTACATCAAATTTAGTTCCCAGCACTTTTATGTCTATTACCGAAGTATGTACAATAAATGGTTTTTGGGCATTGTGGGTTACATCAAAATAGGCTTCACCTTTTAGTTCCACTTCTCGTGTTTCTTCATTAAAATTTTTGTGGATAATGAGGGAGGAAGCGGCATTAAGCCACACATTTGTCCCGTCGGGCAAGGTAAGTTGCTTTCTGCTGCCGGCAGGCGTTATTATTTTTGAGGCAAGCGCAGGAACCCTGGTTTGTTCTTTAATAGGTTTTTGGGAAACTAAGTTGTAGCCAAAAATTACTATAGGAATAATTGTTGCAGCAATAGATATGTGCCATTTGAATTTTTTCCAAAACCCAATAGAGGCTTTTTCCCCGGTTTCATTTTTTAAAGTATTGAGTAAATGGTCTAATTTTTCTTCAGTTGCACTTTCTGCAGATGAATAGGGTTGCTGCCAAAAAGATTCTAAGGATTGGGCAATAAAATCGTTTTCGGCATCTTCGGCCAAGATGGCTTTTAATTGTTCTATTTCTTCCGGGCTGGCTTCGCCGGAAAGTTTACGGGAAAAGAGATAATATAGTTTTGACGAATTGTTCAAAGCAGTAGCTTATATGTATAAGACAATAGAAAAAGGGTTTACCCTTAATTGCTTTTAACTTTTTTGTAAAAAAGTTTAAGATCGGGCTTTTTTAGAAAATCGTCTTTCATAAACAGAAAAATCCTTTTGATGGCAAGGGCCATTTGGGCCTCAACGGTTTTTGGGGAGATGTTGAGTATTGCTGCAACCTCTTTATATTTTAAGCCATCTTCCCTTATGAGTTTAAAAACAATTTTGCAGCGTGGGGGAAGGGTTTCTATGGCCTGGTAAATTTTTTTAAAGGTTTCTTTTTCAATAATGCTATCTGCAGGGTTTTCAGTGAGCTCTATGTCAATATCGCCAAAGGGTTCGGTAATATTTCGGCGGGCTTGCTGGGCTATATAGTTGAGGGTAGTATTTTTAATTGCGGTGTATAAATATACTTTCAGGTTTTGGATTTGGGGGGCATTTTTATGGTTGCGCCATATTTTAATAAATACATCTTCTGTTACTTCCTCTGCCCACTGTTTATTTTTACAAATAGAATGAGAAAATTGGAACAGCTTGGTATAATAATGCATGTAGAGTTTGCGAAAAGCACCCTCATCCTGCATAGCAATTAGCGGAAGCAGGTTTAATATTTCATCTTCAGAAATAGGGCAGCCTGATGTCATGTTTTTATTTTACCCTTATGAAGGTACTGTTTTTTACAAAACCAGCCGCTAATCTTTCTCCTTAATAAAATCCAAAACCGCTAAACTTTTTATTATTAAATTTTTTTAATTAAAGAATTTTAAAAGCGTTAATCTACCATAGTAATTTTAATGGTATTGGTATTAAGGTGGAGTTTTACCGGGATGCTGCCGGTATTTACTACAATATCCCCTTTTTTTAAATATCCCCTTTCTTTAAGGATATTTATCTGGTCAAAAATTATATCATCAATACTCACTTCTTCATTATAAAACAACCCACGTACGCCCCAGCTTAAACTCAATTGGTTTATGAGAGTGCGTTCTTTACTAAAAATAAATAAAGGTGATTTTGGCCGGTAGCTACTGAGCATAAAGCCGGTATAGCCGCTTTGCGTCATACCAATAAGTGCATCTGCTTTTGCATCCTGCGCAAGTTTGCAGGCATTGTAACATATGGCATCGCTAATAAAAGAAGGTGAATGTGGTTGCGGCGCAAGTAAATCTTCACGGTTGTAATGGTATAAAGTGCTTTCTACATATTGAATAATCCTTGTCATGGTTTCTACAACCAGTTTTGGATAAGCGCCTGTGGCCGTTTCGCCGCTAAGCATTACGGCATCGGTGCCTTCCAGCACGGCATTGGCTACATCGGTTACTTCGCTACGGTTGGGTTTGGTACGGTCTATCATGCTCTCCATCATTTGGGTGGCTACAATTACCGGTTTTGCCCTGCGTATGCATTTGCGAATAATATCTTTTTGTACAATAGGTACTTGTTCAATGGGAATTTCAACACCCAGGTCGCCACGGGCAATCATTATGGCATCGCTGGCCAAAATAATATTGCGGATATTTTTTACCGCTTCGGGCATTTCTATTTTAGCAATAACCTTAAGCTTGCTGCTTTTTTGTTTTATTCTTTGCTTTAAATCAAGTATATCTTCTTCTTTTCGCACAAAAGAAAGGGCAACCCAGTTAATTTTTTGCTCAATAATAAATTCCAGGTCGGCTAAATCTTTTTCAGTAAGTGATGGTAAAGAGAGGGTGCTGTCGGGAAAGTTTACTCCTTTTTTGGGAAGTAAAGTACCGCCAAGTATAACGCTTACAGAAATTTCTTTTTCATTCAATATTTCTTCTACTTTAATTTCCATTTTGCCATCATCGAGAAAAATGCGTTCGCCCACTATTACATCTTTGGTAAGATTGGGGTAGGAGATATAAATTTTATCTTTTGTGCCCACTTGTTTTTCGGTGGTAAAAATGAGTTTGTCGCCTGTTTCTAGGTGGATGCTTGCATCATGCAGTTCGCCCACCCTTACTTTAGGCCCTTGTAAATCACCAAGGATGCCAATATTATAGGGTTCTTCATTATTAATGCGGGTGATATATTTTATGATGGTTTTCTTATCGTCATTGGTGCCATGGGAAAAATTTAGTCGAAAAACATTTACGCCGGCTTTTACCAGCTCCAGCAGTTTTTCGTAGGTATCGCAGGCCGGGCCAACTGTAGCTACAATTTTAGTTCTTTTTTGGGCGTGTGCAATACCTGCTTCTTTATCCATCTCCTGGTACAGGTATTTGCTTATATTTTTATCTGTTGTATTCATTTACTGGTTTCTTTTTTTTTATTAAATTAGGAAGAAAGGATTTTTACAATTTTCATCCATTCTTCATTAATGCGTTGTTTCTTTTTCACGGCTTCGTTCAACGGTATGTAATTGATGCGGTTATTTACTATACCTACAAATACATTAAACCTGCCTTCCATTAGGCATTCTACAGCGTGGTAACCCATGCGGCTGGCAATTAATCTGTCAAAGCAGGTAGGGGAACCGCCTCGTTGTATATGGCCCAAAATACAAACCCGGGTATCCAGGCCGGGAATTTTTTCTTTAATGATTTTGTCAATATAATCTGCCCCGCCTTTTTCGCCTTCTGCAACAATGATAAGGTTTACTAATTTTTTGCGTTTTTCTTTTTCCTGTAAAGAAGCAATTAGGTTGTCAATATCTGTTTTCTTTTCGGGGATGAGGATATTTTCTGCACCGGTGGCAATGCCGCTGTGCAAGGCAATATAGCCGGCATCACGCCCCATTACTTCTATTATAAAAAGCCTGTCGTGGCTTTCGGCCGTATCTCTTATTTTATCAATTGCCTGAACGGCAGTGTTTACAGCGGTATCAAAGCCAATGGTAAAATCTGTACCGGCAATATCTTTATCAATGGTTCCCGGCAGGCCAATACAGGGAATATCAAATTCATTGCTGAAAGTTTGTGCACCCCTGAAACTGCCATCACCACCCAAAATTACCAGCCCGTTAATACCTCTCTTTTTTAAATTGTTATAAGCTTTTTGCCTGCCTTCTTTTGTAAAAAATTCTTTGGACCTTGCTGTTTTTAAAATAGTACCGCCTATTTGAATAATGTTGGCCACACTGCGGCTTTGCATTTGATGGATATCATCTTCTATCATTCCGCTGTATCCACGCACAATGCCAAATACTTCAATGCCATGGTAAAGTGCCGTACGTACTACTGCTCTTATGCCTGCATTCATTCCGGGGCTGTCGCCACCACTGCACATTACACCTATTCTTGTTACTTTTTTTTCTGCCATAATTGGATTTACATTCTTTATTGTTTATTTATGAATAACAAGCATTTGCGTTTAAAAAAAATTAAAATTACATCCGTTCGGGCACTTTTATACCCAGTAAATGCAATGCGCTTTGCAGCACATTTGCCGTAAGCATTGCCAGCCTGAGCCTGAGTTGTTTTTTTTCATCAGTTTCTGCATGTGCAATGGAATGTCCTGCAAAGAACGAACTAAAAGTTTTGGCCAGTTGGTATGCATATACTGCTATTGCAGATGGGTTGTATTCATTTGCAGCAGCAGTAAGTACAGATGGATATTGTTCCAGTAAAACAACCAACTCTTTTTCCAGCGGTAAAAAAAATCCCCGGGTAATTTCTATTTTAGGTGCTTCGTTTTTTCTTAATACCGATTGTATCCTGGCAAAATTATACTGGATAAAAGGCCCGGTAAAACCATGAAAATCTATACTTTCTGCAGGATTGAAGAGCATCTTTTTTTTAGGGTCTACCCTTAATAAAAAAAACTTTAAGGCACCCAGGCCAATGGTAAGGTACAAGGTCTGTAACTCTTCGGCAGAAAAATCTTTTACTTTTCCCAGCTCATTGGTTTTTTGCGCAGCTTCTGCCTGCATTTCTGTTACAATTTCATCTGCATCTACTACTGTTCCTTCCCGTGTTTTCATGCGGCCACTTGGTAGCTCCACCATGCCGTAGCTTAAGTGATAAATCCCTTCGGCAGCTGGAATTTGCAACTTTTCACAAATGAGTTTTAATACTTTAAAGTGATAATTTTGCTCATCGCCAACTACGTAAATGCTTTTGTTGCACTGGTATTGTTTGTGTTTTTCGAGTGCAAGGCCAATATCCTGTGTAATGTAAACGGCTGTTCCGTCTTTACGCTGCACAATTTTTTCATCTAAACCATCAGCCGTTAAATCAATCCAAACGCTGCCATCCTCTTTTTTATAAAAAACATTTTTCTGCAGGCCCATTTGTACCAGTTGCTTGCCTAGTATATAGGTATCGCTTTCGTAGTACATTTTATCAAAATCGCTGCCAATGGTTTTATAGGTTTCATCAAAGCCTTTATACACCCAGCTATTCATCATTTCCCACAAAGCAATCACATCTGCCTTGCCGGCTTCCCAGTCAATAAGCATTTGCTGTGCTGCTTTTATTAAAGCCGTATTTTTTTCGGCTTCATCTTTGCTCATACCACTATCTGCCAGTTCTTTGGCCTGTTTATTATGTTCTGTTCCAAACAATACGTAATAATCGCCAACAAAATGATCACCTTTTGTATTGGTGCTTTCAGGTGTACTGCCATTTGCGTAAAGTTGCCAGGCAACCATACTTTTGCAAATATGGATGCCACGGTCGTTTGCAATGGAGGTTTTAATTACCTGGTAGCCGTTGTATTTTAAAATTTCTGCAATGCTCCAGCCTAAAAAATTGTTTCTTAAATGGCCCAGGTGAAGCGGCTTATTGGTGTTGGGGGATGAATATTCCACCATTACTTTTCCTGTATGGATTGATTTTTTGCCGTAAAAAGTATTGCTGTAATGCTGTTGTAAAAATTGATGCCAATAGCCCTCAGCGATGCTAAGGTTTAAGAAACCTTTTATAATATTGAACCCGCTAAATAATTCAGAGTTTTGCTGTACCAATGCATTGCCTAATTCATTGCCCAGGGTATCGGGGCTTTTGCCGGTTTTTTTTAAAAGGCCAAATAACACAATAGTATAATCACCATCAAATTCTTCTTTTGTTTTATTTACCTGGAAGTCGTTTTCGGTTACCGCAGCACCAAAAAGCCCGCAAAGCGTTTTGGCAGCAGCTTTTTGAATGGATTCAACAATGTGCATAAAGCAAAAATAACAATAACCAGCCGATTGAAAAAAATATGTATGATTTACACATTAAATGGTTCAAAAGCAATGATTTTTTAATAATCAGGCAGGTAAATAGCCTTTGTAAATAAGCGTCAGGAGGAGTATGCCTAAAATAATACGGTAAATGCCCCAAACCTTAAAGCCGTGTTTTTGCAAAAAACCAATAAAAAATTTAATGGCAAGGAGCGCAACTATAAAGGCTACAATATTACCTATAGCCAGCAATTGCAGCTCATTGCTGCTAAACCCGCCATTTTGTCGGTAATATTTAAATAATTTATAGCCAGATGCAGCCAGCATGGTAGGCACGGCTAAAAAAAATGAAAATTCTGCAGCTGCATAACGTGTTAATTTTTGCTGCATTCCGCCAATTATGGAAGCTGCGCTGCGACTTACCCCGGGAACCATGGCCAGGCATTGCCAGCAACCTATGATAAAGGCTTTGATAAAGGAAATTTCTTTTTCGTTGTGGATTTCATTTTGGGTAAAAACTTTATCAATAAAAATTAAAACAATACCGCCAAGCAATAAGGCTATTGCTACGGTAGTGCTGCTATTCAGCAGGGCATCAATTTTTTTAGAAAACAAAAGGCCCAGTACCATAGCTGGTATTACGCCTATGGCAAGCTTTAAGTAAAAGTTGATATTTTTAAAATCGAAGAATTTTTTGCGGTAAAGTACCAAAACCGATAAAATGGCGCCAAGCTGAATAGCTACGGTAAATACTTTTACAAAATCAGTTTCTTCCACACCCAAAAGTTTCTCGGTAATAATCATGTGCCCGGTACTGCTAATGGGGATGTATTCTGTAATTCCTTCTACAATAGCAATAATGATGCTCTCAATAATATTCATACGCAGTAATTAAAATTAAAAAACCGGTTTAAAACCTGAAATAAAAATTCAAATTTATAAACCGGTTAAAAAATGTTAGGCATTTTAAAATATCAGTCGGTTTTTGATTTTTTCATTATGGCATAAATCTCAATTACAAACCCTGCAATAATTAATAACGGCGCTAAGGTTATACGAATGGGGCTGTACACTTCTTTAGGGTCAAACACCTGAGGATTGGTACCTTTACCGCCGGCCATTAAAAAAAAACCTACGGCCAGTACCGCAAGGCCAATCAGCATCCATTTATAATTTTCTTTAGTAAACAACTCTATATTGGCATGAGATTCCTTATGTGTTTTAGGTGAAATTTCTGGTTTGTTTTTTGACATAAACTTGTTATTGAGGCTGCAATATAACTTAAGGTTCCAAAAGTTCCAAAACTTGGCCTGTACTGGATTTAATAAGTATCGGTTGCAGCCTTGTTAATACAATTCGTCCAGCTTCATTTTTAAATATTTAATAACTGCCCTGTGCGTGCTTATCACCGTAATGGTAATACCCAAAATAACTATTAAGATACAAAGGAATAAAAGCCCACGGTTATCGTGCAATAATTTAAAGTCGGGAATAAATTTTTCAATGAGTATCACAGAACCCAAAACAGCAACAATAGCAATAGCAGAGGCAATTAGCCCGTTTATAATAGCTCGTTTATTCAGCGGTTTGGAAATAAATCCCCTTGTGGCACCAACCATTTGCATAGTTTTAATCAAAAACCGGTTACTGTACATTGCCAGCCTTATGGTATTATCAATAGATATAACCACAAGTACCGTTAATAAAATAGCTGCAATAATAAAAATTACGGCTGCTGTTTTTACAAATTTACTTACCTGCGTTAAAGTTTCGGTGGGAAATTGAAATTCGCTGATAACGCCTGGATAATAGTTTTGTAAATCCGCAGCAAGTAAGGCGAGGCTGTCTTTATCAACATGGTCGGCTTTTACATAAAAGTCAATACTTTCCGGCAAAGGATTGTTGGATAAAAACTGTTTCCAGGTAGTATCGTTTTCTGCATTCCATTTAGCAATGGCTTTTTCTTTGGTAACATATTCTACACGGTTAGCATAGGGTAAAGCACTGATGTATTGGGTAAGGCTGTCAATTTGAACCTTGGGTGCATCCCTGTTTAAATAAGTGTGCACCTGTATGCTTTCTTTAAAATAATCGCCGGTTTTACGCAGGTTTAGGAAAAACCAGCCAACTATTCCAAATAAAAAAAGCACTAAGGAAACACCAATTATTGCATAGATATAACTGGGTTTGCTTTTTGTACCGGGAGCTTTTCCAAATTGAGCCATAGTTTTTTTAATTTATTAATTTTTTCTAAGGAGATATGGTTGCCGCTATTATATTTTTACCTCACAAATGAATAAAGTAATGTTATTTTCAATGTAACCCCATTCATCATTCTCTATTATTAACGCCATTTGCAGCAAAAATAAAGGATTTTAACTGCTTTGCTTTAAATTTGCGGCTTACAAAAAAATTGAGATTGCCTGTCAAATATATTTTTATAGAACTATAGTTACGCCTATTGTTTTGTTAAAATACTATTTAATAAAATCAATGATAGCATAAACAAGAATGGAATACAATTTTAAGGATATAGAAAAAAAATGGCAGGATGACTGGAAGGCAAGCAATACCTATTCCATAAGTAATAATAGTAGCAAACCCAAATATTATGTACTGGATATGTTCCCCTACCCCAGCGGCGCAGGTTTGCATGTGGGTCATCCATTGGGCTATATTGCCAGCGATATTTACAGCCGTTATAAAAGATTAAAAGGGTTTAATGTACTACATCCAATGGGCTTTGATAGTTTTGGTTTACCGGCTGAGCAATATGCTATTGAAACCGGTAAGCACCCAGCCGATACTACCCATAAAAATATTGACACTTTTAAAAAGCAATTAGATAAAATTGGTTTTTGTTACGATTGGGATAGAGAAGTACGCACCAGCGATGCACAATATTATAAATGGACACAGTGGATTTTTCTGCAACTCTTCAACAGTTATTTTTGTAATACCTGCAAAGCAGCTTTACCTATAACAACGTTAATAAATAAATACGAAACTAAGGGCAGCAGCAAGTTTACAGCCGATGCCTGGAATGCCTTTGATGAAAAAACGAAAAGCGATTGGTTGATGAAACGCCGCCTTGCTTTTGTAGCTTATGGTGAAGTAAACTGGTGCGAAGCGCTAGGAACCGTACTGGCCAATGACGAAGTAGTAAACGGCGTAAGTGAAAGGGGCGGCCACCCGGTTGTAAAAAAGAAAATGCGCCAATGGTATTTGCGCATTACGGCTTATGCCGACAGGTTGCTGCAAGGCCTGGATACAGTAGACTTTAGCGATGCTATGAAAGAAATGCAGCGCAACTGGATAGGAAGGAGCGAAGGAGCAGAGATAGAATTTGAAATTAAGATTGGAAAATCTGTTAAAAAAAAGGAAGTTATTCAGCAAGACAATTCGATTTCGATTGTAAAGGGTTCTATTTCAGAAACATATTTAGATGAGCCTATAACGGTTTACAGCACCCGGCCCGATACTATTTTTGGTGTGGACTTTTTGGTGCTGGCACCCGAACATGAATTGGTAAAAGAAATTGTGAGTGATAAGCAGGCCGATGCTATTGAAGAATACCTTACTTATGTAAAAAGCCGTAGCGACAGGGAGCGTATGAGCGAAGTTAAACAAGTTACCGGCTGCTTTACCGGCGCTTATGCAAAAAATCCTTTTAATGGCAGGGAAATACCAATTTACATTGCAGAATATGTGTTGGCAGGTTATGGAACTGGGGCTATAATGGCCGTACCCTGTGGCGACCAAAGAGATTATGATTTTGCCCAACATTTTAACATTCCCATTACTAATATAATAGGCAGCCATTTTAATGGCAACGAAGCCAACCCTACAAAAGATGCAGTACTGGAAAATAGCGATTTTTTAAATGGTTTGCTCATGAAAGAAGCCATTGGCGTAGCCGTAAATAAAATAGTAGAACTGGGTATTGGTAAAAGAAAAGTGAATTACAAAATGAGAGATGCAGGCTTTAGCCGCCAGCGTTATTGGGGCGAGCCTTTTCCTATAAAATGGGTAGATGGCTTGCCCGTTGCATTAAACGAAGATGAACTGCCTTTACAATTACCACATGTGGAAAAATATGGCCCCGGGCCAGATGGGGAAGGGCCGCTGGCAAACATACAGGAATGGAAAGATGCCAATATGGAAACAAGTACCATGCCCGGTTATGCCGGAAGCAGTTGGTATTTTTTACGCTACATGGATCCACACAACAACAATAGTTTTTGCAACCGCAAAGCAAGCGATTACTGGAACCAGGTAGATGTTTATATTGGCGGTACAGAACATGCCGTAGGCCATTTACTCTACAGCCGCATGTGGACAAAAGTGTTGTTCGACCTGGGATTGATAGGCTTTGATGAGCCTTTTAAAAGGTTGGTGAACCAGGGGATGATACAGGGGAGTAGCAGGTTAGTGTATAGGATAACCGGAACAAATAAATTTGTTTCAATCAGTAAAAAGGCAGATTATAATGTGAATGAACTTCATGTTGATGTAAACTTAGTTGATGGAGTTGAATTGAAAATTAATGAATTTAAAAAATGGAAAAATGCTGAGTTTGTCAATGCAGCATTTATTTTGGAGGATGATGGAAAATACATCTGCGGTGTTGAAGTTGAAAAAATGTCCAAATCAAAATACAACACGGTTAACCCCGATGAGTTGTGTGAAAAATACGGTGCCGATACTTTTCGAATGTACGAAATGTTCCTGGGCCCTGTGGAGCAAAGCAAACCCTGGGATACCAAGGGCATTGAAGGCGTACACCGTTTTTTAAGAAAACTCTGGCGCTTGTTTAATGATGAGTTGAAAGGAAAAATATGGACAGTTGACCAATCAACCGATTCCGAACTAAAAATCATCAACCGCACCATTAAAAAAATAGAACAGGATACCGAGAACTTTTCTTTTAATACAGCCGTAAGCGCTTTTATGGTTTGTGTAAATGAACTTGCCGATGCCAAATGCCATAAAAAAGAAGTGCTTCAAAAACTATTGGTACTGCTTGCACCTTATGCGCCGCATATTGCAGAAGAACTTTGGAGCCAATTGGGCAATACTGGCTCTGTGTTAGACGCTGATTATCCAGCACTGGAAGAAAAATATTTAGTAGAAACCAGCAAAGAATACCCATTGAGCATAAATGGTAAACTGAGAACTACCCTTACGCTTTCTCTTGAGCTGCAGCAGACTGAAGTAGAAGCTATTGTATTGCAAAACGATGTGGTACAAAAATGGCTGGAAGGCAAAGCGCCTAAAAAAATAATTTTTGTAAAAGGTAAAATGATCAACGTAGTGATTTAAACAGCAATTTTTTGGCCACTACGCCATTTAGGGAATTTTTTTTAAAGGATACAGTTGCTATTTTTATTCTCTCAAATGGTACCAATGAAAAAGTTTATTAATTTTTTGAGTATTTTATATTTTGTTTTTACACTGCACTTGCAATAGGAATTTGAAGCGCCTATATATTTCCACAATATGTATAAAACATATTTTGTGTAATTGCCAATGATGGTTAACTTTAAGGCAATTAATATTGCGAAATATGGGAGCCGCTTCCCTCATCATTCTTTCTTTTGCAGCCATTGCCTTTTCGGGTATTGCATTACTGGTTTCCAAATTTTTATTAAAACCTACTACCAATAAGCAAAAAGGTGAGCCTTATGAATGTGGCGTACCAACAAAAGGCCCCACTTGGGTACAGTTTAATGTAGGATATTATTTGTTTGCCCTGCTCTTTTTATTATTTGATGTAGAATTGATTTTTTTATTTCCCTGGGCAGTGGTAGTGAAAAAAATCGGCTGGTTTGCCCTGGCTGAAGTGATGGTTTTTCTCTTTATTTTATTTTTAGGTTTTTTATATGCACATAAAAAAGGCGCTTTGAAGTGGCAATAATATGAGTGAAGAAATTAAATCGCAGGGTGCGGAGGTATTTCCAGGCGAAATAGTTCGGGAAACCGGGTCTGCCATTAGCACCAGTAAACTCGATGACCTTATCAATTGGGCCAGGAGCAATTCTTTGTGGCCTCTTACATTTGGTACAAGCTGCTGTGCCATTGAGTTTATGTCGGTAAATTCTGCCAGGTACGATTGGAGCCGCTTTGGTTTTGAAGTAGTAAGGGCTTCACCAAGGCAGGCAGATGTTATTATTATTGCCGGTACAATTGTAAATAAAATGGCACCTGTACTCAAGCGCCTTTACGATCAAATGGCCGAACCCAAATATGTGGTTGCAATGGGCGCCTGTGCCATTAGTGGCGGGCCTTTTTTTTATAATACCTACAGCGTAGTAAAAGGTGCAGATCATGTAATTCCTGTAGATGTGTACATTCCCGGCTGCCCGCCAAGGCCCGAAGCCCTCATTCATGCTTTAATTGCTTTACAGAAAAAAATAAGAATGGGTTTAACCCGTGAACAAATAAAGGAAGAAATGAAAATGTTGCCAGTAATCTAATCTATTTTTGAAAAAACCTGATGACCAAAGAAGAACTGAAAATACTACTTGCCGAACTTTTGCCAGCCGCAACTTTTGAAGAGGGTAGCCAATGGCCCTATGTTATTGTTCCTTCTGCTGATTGGTTAAGCATTGCAGGCTTGTTGCGCAACCATAAAAATTTGCAATTCGATTTTCTTTATTGCGAAACTTGTATAGACTGGAAGACAAAACTTACCATGGTTTATTTTCTTCGTTCTACAATTTTTGGCCATGAACTTTTTGTAAAATCCGATTTGAACCGTGATAATCCCGAGATAGAATCGGTTTCATCCATTTGGCTTACGGCCAATTTTAATGAAAGAGAAGTGTATGAAATGTTTGGTGTAACATTCCTTCATCATCCAGATTTACGATTGTTGATTTTGCCCGATGGATGGGAGGGCCGCAACCCTTTGAGAAAAGATTTTGAAGACCCTGTGAACATGATAAAACTATAATTTGTACACAACTACCAATATATTGCAACAACCCACCGCCGAAGGTGAAATGATCATCAACATAGGGCCGCAGCATCCTGCAACGCATGGTGTATTACATTTTGTAATAACCCTCAATGGTGAAACCATCAAAAAAGTAGAACCTCACCTGGGCTATATCCATCGCTCCATAGAAAAAATGTGCGAAAGCCTCAGCTACCGCCAGTTTATTTATGTAACCAGCCGCATGGATTATCTTAGCAGCCATATCAATAACCATGCATGTTGCCTGGTTACAGAGCAGGCCATGCAAATAGAATTGCCGGCAAGGGCATTGGTCATCCGGGTACTCATGGATGAACTTACCCGTATGGCATCTCATATGCTTTGGTGGGCTTCTATGGCAATGGATATTGGTGCGCTTACCCCTTTCTTTCATGCCTTTAGGGAAAGAGAAATGATCACCGATATTTTTGAAGATACCTGTGGTACAAGGTTAACCATGAACTATATGGTTCCCGGTGGTGTACTCATGGATTTGCATCCCGGTTTTCAAAATAAAGTCCATGCTTTCATCAGGCAATTCAAATTTAAATTGCCAGAGTATGATGAACTGGTTACCGATAATATAATTTTTCAAAACCGTACCAAAGGCATTGGTCATTTGAGCAGGGAAGCCGCAATTTCTTATGGTTGCACAGGGCCTGTGGCAAGGGCAAGCGGGGTGAGTTGTGATGTACGCAAACATTTTCCTTATGCCATTTACGATAAATTAAATTTTGAAGAAATAATTGATACAGGTTGCGATAGCTGGGCAAGATATAATGTAAGGATGCAGGAAATGCGGCAAAGCCTTAGTATTATTGAGCAGTTAATTGATAATATCCCGGAAGGAGATTTTCAGGCAAAAACAAAAGCAGTGTTGAAACCACCCAAAGGCGAATTTTACAGTAAGGTAGAAACTGCCCGTGGGGAATTAGGGGTGTATATTGTGAGCGAAGGCGCTACAACGCCTTACCGTATTAAATTTCGCTCCCCTGGTTTTAGTAATTTAAGTGCTTTGGAGCATATGGCTGTGGGCGGTAAAATTGGCGATTTTGTTGCCGTAATGGGAAGCATTGATTTGGTAATACCGGATATAGACCGATAAAATTGTACAACTTTTTTATACATGTGGAGCCTTAATGAAATAGTAAAAAGAACCGATGTAAAGTTGAATGAAATGTTCAGCCCTGCAATGGCTTTTTTATTTGAGGCAATTATTGTAGCCCTGCTTGCCATAAGCTTATTTGCAATTCTTGGGCTGGTACTTGTGCTTATGGAAAGAAAGGTTTCTTCTTTTATGCAGGTACGTTTGGGGCCCAACCGTGTGGGGCCAAAAGGGATGTTTCAAACCGTGGCCGATACCATTAAATTAATTGTAAAAGAAGGAATGACGCCAAACAATGTGGACAGGTTTTTATTTCATCTTGCCCCATTTTTAGTAATGATTGTAGCCATGATATTGCTGGCTCCATTACCTTTTGCCAATGGGTTTCAAATATGGGATGTAAATATTGGGGTGTTGTTTGTAAGCGCTGTTTCTTCGGTAAGCGTAATTGGTATTTTAATGGCCGGGTGGAGCAGTAACAATAAATATTCTTTACTCGGCGCAATGCGTAGCGGCGCACAAATTGTGAGCTACGAACTAAGTGCCGGCTTTTCCATTTTAGCCATAGTAATTTTATCGGGTAGCTTAACTTTTAGCGATATCATTCAATCACAGGCAAATGGATGGTGGTTATTTAAAGGCCATATACCGGCAATAATAGCTTTTGTAATTTTTATTATTGCTTCTACTGCCGAAACCAATAGAGCGCCATTTGATATGGCCGAAGCTGAAAGTGAACTTACCGCAGGGTTTCATACAGAATATTCGGGAATGAAGTTTGCGTTATTTTTTTTAGCTGAATATGTAAATGTATTTATTGTGTGTGCCATTGGCGCCACCCTGTTCCTGGGCGGATGGATGCCGTTGCATTTTGGCAGCAATACCAGTTTTAACCATGTAATGGATTATATACCGGGCATTGTATGGTTTTTTGGAAAAACTTTTTTTCTCATTTTTGTAATGATGTGGTTTAGGTGGACTTTTCCACGGTTACGCATTGATCAATTGCTCAACCTGGAATGGAAATATTTATTACCCATAAGTTTAATAAATTTATTGCTGGTAACCGTTGTGGCAATTAGCGGTTGGCATTTTTAATGGATAAACATGTTTTTGATAAATTATATAAAGGATGTTTTTGGGGCGGTAAAGTCGCTGGCTATTGGTATGCGGCGTACCTTATTTTATTTTGTAAGGCCCAAAGAAATTATTACACAGCAATACCCCGATGAAATGCCCGTAATTGCAGAAAGGTTCAGGGGAGAAGTGGTATTGATGCATGATGAAAATAACGAGCATGCTTGCACAGGATGCACGGCATGTGAACTGGCCTGCCCTAATGGAAGCATTAAAATTGTAACTAAGTTTGATATATCACCCGAAGGGAAAAAGAAAAAAGCTATTGATACATTTGTGTATCACCTGGAAATGTGCACTATGTGCAACCTGTGTGTGGAAGCTTGCCCAACATCGGCAATTAAAATGGATACCGCCTATGAACATAGTGTATTTGACAGGAATAAGCTCACAAAAAAATTAAATAACGAAGGCTCTAAAGTAAGGTCGGGTGTAGAGTAAAACAAAAAAAACAGGATGACTGCTTATCAAATTACTTTTTATTGCATTGCTGCCATAATACTGGTAACGGGTTTTCTATCCGTTACTACCCGTAAAATTTTTCGCTCAGCAATATGGTTACTGCTTTCCTTAATAGGTGTTGCCGGTTTGTATTTTTGGATGGAAGTGGAATTTATTGCCGCTGTTCAAATTGCCGTATATGTTGGCGGTATTGTTGTACTCATCATATTTGCTGTTTTTCTTACGCAGCAATCGGGTAATGAAATGGCCAAAGCGCCGCCTGCCCGCAACATTTTTGCAGTTTTATCTGCTTTGTTTGGAGTAGCCTTTAGTATCTATATCATCAGTAACATTAATTTTCCTGTTTCCACAAAAATATTTGACCCTTCGGTAAGTAAAATTGGCACAGCAATGTTGCATACCGGTAAAAACGGGTTTGTATTGCCCTTTGAAGTGGTGAGTATTTTACTGCTGGCTGCAATGGTAGGCTGTATTGTTATTGCTATGAAAAGCCCCGAACAAAAAAATGCCGAAAAAATAATTAATAAAATTTAAGTTGATACCGGTAGCACATATATTTGTTTTAAGCAGCCTGCTCTTTTTTATTGGCATGTATGGTTTTTTTACCAGAAAAAACCTTATCTCTATGCTTATGTCTGTTGAGCTGATGCTCAATAGCGTAAATATAAATTTTATTGCCGCCAATAAATATTTATATCCCGATAAACTCGACGGGGTATTTTTTACCATTTTTATTATTACCATAGCTGCTGCAGAAGCCGCTGTGGCCATTGCCATAATTATTAACCTTTACCGGTCTCATCAATCTATTGATGTGGATGAAGCAGGTGAAATGAAATTTTAATGCATAACCAGCTTTATATATTATTCATTCCATTGTTGCCCTTTGCCGGCTTTGTGTTGTTAGGTTTGTTTGGAAAAAAATATTTCAATAAATCCTCTGGTGTTATTGCCAGCCTGCTTTTGCTGGCGTCTGCCGTTCTTTCCCTAATTGTAGCAGCGCAATATTTTTTTTATTTTGGTAAAGCATTTGATGTTTACTATAAGTTAGTGGCGATGGATATTCACTGGCTCGGGTTCACCAATAACCTTTCTATAAATATCGGCATACTACTCGATCCTATTTCGGTGATTATGTTAATTGTGGTAACTTTTATTTCGCTGATGGTGCATCTTTTCAGCCTCAGTTATATGAAAGGAGAAGAGCGGTTTGCTACCTATTATGCTTATCTCGGCTTGTTTACTTTTTCAATGCTTGGCCTGGTAATGGCATCCAATTTATTTCAAATGTATATTTTTTGGGAGTTGGTGGGTATTTCATCTTATTTGTTAATTGGGTTTTATTTTCAAAAATCATCTGCTGTTGCGGCAGCAAAAAAAGCATTTATTGTTACCCGTTTTGCCGATTTTGGTTTTCTTATCGGTATTTTAATGTTATCGTATTTTGGCAATAGCCTCGATTTTATTACGGTAATTCAAAACCTTTCTCATCCTCAGTCACCCGATTTTGCAGCAGCAGCAGCGCCATTGTTCCTGGGTTGCTCTGGCTTAACCTGGGCATTAACGCTCATTTTTATGGGCGGGGCAGGCAAAAGCGCCATGTTTCCCCTTCATGTTTGGTTGCCTGATGCCATGGAAGGCCCAACGCCTGTTAGCGCTTTGATACATGCTGCAACAATGGTGGTGGCAGGTGTGTTTTTAGTGGCCCGGTTATTTCCTTTGTATGTTTTTAATGGCGCTTCATTGCAAATAGTTTTAATCGTTGGGTTGATGTCTTCTTTTATTGCAGCAATAATTGCCTGTACACAATCAGATATTAAACGCATTTTGGCCTACAGTACCATGAGCCAAATTGGATACATGATGCTGGCCCTTGCTGTAAGCGGGAGCAGTGGAGAAGCATCGCTTGGCTTTACTGCAGGCATGTTTCATTTATTTACTCATGCATTTTTTAAATCGTTATTGTTTTTATGTGCCGGTGTAATTATTCATGTTGTACACAGCAATAATATGGAAGACATGGGCGGTCTGCGAAAAAATTTACCCCTTACCCACGCTGCATTTTTAATTGCCTGCCTTGCCATTTCAGGCATTCCGCCTTTTGCCGGGTTTTTCAGTAAAGAAGAAATTTTGCTTGCGGCATATCAAAAAAACAAACTGGTTTACCTTGTAGCACTCATTACCTCGGGCCTTACGGCTTTTTATATGTTCCGGCTATATTTTTCTGTTTTTTGGAACAAACCATCACAACAGTTGCAGCACCATACTTCAACAGGCGCTTCCATGAAAATTCCTTTGCTAATACTGTCGGCATGTACTGTTGGTGCCGGTTTTATTTCATTTGGCAAATATGTTTCGGCAGATGGAAGGGCATTGGCACAGCATTTTGATTTAAGTTTTTCCATACTTCCTGTGGCCCTTGCGCTTACCGGTATTTTATTGGCTATGTGGATGTATCAATCGGCATCGGGTAAAGCCGAAGCTGTGGCAAATTCCATGAAAGGCATTTATACCCTTGCAAAAAATAAATTTTATATAGATGAGTTGTACAACTTTATTACGCAACGCATCATTTTTAATAAACTGGGCAAAAATGCCGAAAGAATGGATAGGAAGCTTGTGGATGGTGCAGTGAATGAGTTGGCCGCATCTACGGTAGATTTGTCAAAATCAATAAAAAATTTGCAAAGTGGAAAATTGCAGCAATACCTCATGTTCTTTTTTGCGGGTATTGCCTTGTTACTTATAATGTTTATTTATTTATGGAAGTAATATGAACCTGAGTTTGCTCATAATTGTGCCATTAATTTTGGCTGTTGCAGGGCTTTTGGTAAACAACCAAAAGCAGGTAAAACTTATTGCACTTGCTTCGGGCATAGCACAGCTGGTATTGGCTTGTTGCCTTGCATTTTTATTTATTGAACAAAGAAAAACAGATCGTACCACATTTTTATTTCAGCAGCAATATGAATGGTTCAGCAATTTAAACATAGGCTATTTTGTAGGTGTGGATGGCATTTCGGTAGCCATGATATTGCTAACGGCATTTATTGTACTGGCCGGTATTTTGATATCGTGGAATGTAAAGCGCATGAGCAAAGAATACTTTTTTTTGATGCAGGTATTGGCCATTGGCGCTTATGGTTTTTTTATATCATTAGATTTATTTACGCTGTTTTTCTTTCTGGAGCTGGCGGTTGTGCCCAAGTTTATGCTTATTGGTATTTGGGGAAGCGGTAAAAAAGAATACAGCGCCATGAAGCTGGCTTTAATGCTTATGGCAGCATCTGCTCTGGTGTTTGTGGGTATTACCGGGTTGTATTATTTCAGCACTACACATGGGGTACATCATTTTAATTTACTTACGGTTGCCGATAATCCCTTGCCTTTGGATAAGCAAAAAGTATTTTTCCCATTTGCCTTTATTGGCTTTGGGATTTTTACGGCTTTATTCCCTTTTCATACCTGGGTACCCGATGGCCACTCTTCTGCACCTACGGCTGCAAGTATGTTCCTGGCGGGCATTTCAATGAAGCTGGGCGGTTATGGGTGTTTACGGGTAGCCGTTTATTTAATGCCTGATGGGGCACAATTTTATTCCAATGCAATTATTGTACTTGCCTGTATTGCTGTTTTGTATGGCGCATTTGTTACCATGATGCAAACCGATCTCAAATATATCAATGCGTATTCATCCGTAAGCCATTGCGGATTTGTATTGCTGGGTATTGGGATGCTTACCAAAACAGCGGTTAACGGTGCGGTATTGCAAATGATTAGCCATGGATTAATGACGGCCCTTTTCTTTGCCGTTATCGGTATGATTTATGAACGTACCCATACCAGGCAGGTTTCAAAAATGGGCGGCTTGCTAAAAATTATGCCTTTTATTTCTACCATTTTTGTTATTGTGGGGCTGTGCTCTCTTGGATTGCCCGGGCTTAGCGGCTTTGTTGCAGAGATGACGGTATTTGTAGGTAGTTGGCAAAGGGCAGGCTGGTATTATCAATGGGCAACTATTTTAGCTGCGGCTAGTATTGTGGTTACTGCCGTGTATATCTTAAGGGCAACTGCAAAGGTTATTATGGGGCCAGTAAAAATAAATAACAGTACTGGAGATGCAGCAATAACCGAACTCTACGGAAAGGCAAATCCTTATTGGAACGAAAGGGCTGCTGTGTACTTGCTGGCCGCTGGAATATTTATTATGGGCATTGCTCCATTTGTTGTTACCGATATTATTTACCCGGCAACAGATTTTATTATGCAAAAATTATCATTTAAATAAAATAAGCCATTAGGATGCTTGAGTACTTACTTTTGATGAAACAGGAACTAATGCTTTCGGCACTCATCTTCCTGTTACTTATCATTTTCCTGGCTTCAAACAACCTGGTTGCCGAAACCTTGATAAAATGGATTAATGTTTTACTGCTTGTAAATTTTCTACTGGGTTTTTGGGGAAACAGCAGCGGTAGTTTATTTGGCAATATGTACCACACCAATGCCTTAATAGTTTTTCAAAAAAACCTGCTCAATTTTGCGCTGCTAATTATTTCTTTGTTGTCCTATGATTGGTTAAAAACCCACCGTCATTACCTGGAGTTTTATATTTTAATGCTGGCAGCATTGCTGGGCGCTTTTTATTTAATCAGCAGCAGGCATTTGCTCATGTTTTTTTTGGGGCTGGAACTTGCAGGCATACCGGTTGCCTTGCTGGCCAATTTTGATTTGGGCAAAAAGCGTTCTTCAGAAGCAGCGCTAAAATATATTATGAGCTCGGCATTTGCATCGGCCATGTTTTTATTTGGCGGCGGTTTCATTTATGCCTTAACGGGTACGTTGGATTTTTTTGAACTGCATCAACTGGCTTCCGGCAGCCCGGCATTTTTATTTGCTTTTATTTTTGTGCTTGCTGGCATTGGGTTTAAAATATCTGCAGTGCCCTTTCATTTATGGACAGCTGATGTTTACGAGGGTGCACCGGTGGCGGCCACTTCTTATCTTTCGGTAATTTCCAAAGGCAGTGTTATGTTTATATTGGCTTACCTGTTGTTTTATGTTTTTAATAATATCATAGGTACCTGGCGTGCAGTAATTATTTTAATTGCTTTGTTTTCAATAACACTGGGCAACCTTTTTGCCCTTAGGCAACAAAATATAAAGCGCTTTATGGCTTTTTCATCTATTACTCAAATGGGTTTTGTACTCATTGCATTGGCAGCAGCTAAATTAATGAGTACATCTGCGCTCATTTATTTTATTATGATCTATATTTTCAGCAACCTTGCCGCTTTTGGTATCATTGCTGTTGTATATAATCAAACCGGTAGCGAAGCAGTTAACGATTTTAAAGGTTTCTATAAAAAAAACCCTGCACTGGCCTGGGTATTTGCATTGGCTTTATTTTCCCTTGCCGGCATTCCGCCTATGGCAGGTTTTTTTGGAAAATTCTTTTTGGTACTGGCTGTTGCCGGAAGCGTAAATTATGTGATACTCACCCTTGTTGCGTTAAATATTGTGCTCTCTGTATATTACTACCTGCGCATAGTAAAGCTGATGTTTATGGACGCAGAAGAAAAAGATAGGGAAATAATTTTCGTAAGCCCTTTGCCAAAAATTGCTTTGTGGGTTTGTACTGCCGGAACAATTGTAACCGGCGTTATGAGTGGCGCTTATGAATACATTGCCACATTAGTAAAATCTGTTTGGTAATTTTTAATTTAAAACATGGCCATAAATAAAAATCATGAGTTTGATGATCTGGACGGAATAAAATGTTCTGTGGTGGAGAAAAATATTAACAGGCCACGAGCTGAATTTTTGAAAAACCTGCTGCAGAAAAATGGTTTTACTGTGGTTATTATTCCTTCTCCGCCAGCAAAGGTTGCCGTAGCAAAACCCGCTGCAGAAGGTGAGGGCGGTGTACAATCCACAGAACAGGTGCCAACGGCCATACCCACTTTTACCCTCGGCGTTACGGATTTAACCTTTAACCCCACAAATGCTATTTTTGGACGTTTATTAAAAACAAATACTGGCCATATTGTAACACAGGCTTTTTGGAACCAGCAGGAAACAGTAAGCCACGACGAAGAACCTTATTATGTACATACGAAATTGAAAAAGGAGAACGAAAATTAAGAAATTAATATATAGCGTAATTCCGGCATACCATTTCAAAAATAGTATCTTTGCCTATTAATTTTTTAACCCAAAATGGATATTAAACCCGGTTCACTTTTAGCTCAGGTTAATGCTCCTGCAGATTTAAAAAAATTGCATAAAGACCAGTTGCCGCAACTTACTGATGAATTGCGCCAATATATTATTGATGTGGTGAGTGTTTACGGCGGCCATTTTGGCGCAAGCCTTGGCGTGGTAGAGCTTTCTGTTGCCCTGCATTTTGTTTTTAATACACCTTACGATCAATTGGTTTGGGATGTTGGTCACCAGGCTTATGGTCATAAAATACTTACGGGAAGACGGGATAATTTTGCAAGCAATAGAAAATATAAAGGCTTAAGCGGTTTCCCCAAAAGAAGCGAAAGCGAATACGATACCTTTGGTGTTGGCCATTCCTCTACATCTATTTCCGCTGCCTTGGGCATGGCTATGGCCAGCCATTACAAAGGCGAAAAAGACCGACAGCATATAGCCGTAATTGGTGATGGCGCCATGACGGCCGGCCTTGCATTTGAAGCCATGAACCATGCCGGTATCGAAAACAGTAACCTGCTCATTATCCTCAACGATAATTGTATGAGCATTGACCCCAATGTAGGTGCACTAAAAGAATATTTAACCGATATTACCACTTCGCATACTTACAACGAACTAAGAGATAATGTATGGAAGGCATTGGGAAAATTGCCCGTAGGAAAATCTTTTTCCCGTGATGTAGCCGCAAAACTTGAAGCCAGCCTCAAAGGTTTTGTGAGCAAGAGCAGCAACCTTTTTGAAGCATTAAAACTTCGCTACTTTGGTCCTATAGACGGCCATAATGTAAACAAGCTGGTAGAAACACTCAGCGACCTTAAAAAAATTCCAGGGCCCAAAATTTTACATATTAAAACCGTAAAAGGAAAAGGGTATGATTTAGCTGAAAAAGACCAAACAAAATGGCATGCACCGGGCTTGTTTGATAAAATTACCGGCGAAATAAAAAAGAAAACTTTTGATGTGCCGCAACCTCCAAAATACCAGGATGTATTTGGGCATACCATTATTGAGCTGGCCGAAAAAAATATTAATATTTTGGGAATTACCCCGGCAATGCCCAGCGGTTCTTCATTAAAATTTATGATGGAAAAAATGCCGCACAGGGCTTTTGATGTGGGCATTTGCGAGCAACATGCCGTAACACTTAGCGCTGGGCTGGCAACACAAGGCATGAGGGTGTATTGCAATATCTATTCTTCTTTTATGCAACGGGCCTACGATATGGTAATACATGATGTGGCCATTCAAAAATTGCCGGTTATCTTTTGCTTAGACCGTGCCGGCCTGGTAGGCGAAGATGGGCCAACGCACCATGGTTGTTACGATATTGCGTATATGCGTTGCATTCCCAATATGGTGGTAAGCGCTCCAATGAACGAAAAAGAATTGCGTAATTTAATGTACACGGCCCAATTGGAATCTACCAAATTGCCCTTTGTAATCCGCTATCCAAGGGGAGAAGGCGTGATGACAGATTGGAAAACACCCTTTGAAGAAATAAAGATTGGTAAAGGTAGAAAAGTAAAAGATGGTGAAGAAGTTGCCGTGCTTAGCTTTGGCCACCCTGGTAATTTTGCAGCATCAGCAATAAGGGATGTAAAGGCAGATGGTTTAAACCCTGCTCATTTCGATATGCGATTTGCCAAACCTTTGGATGAAGAAATGTTGCACGAAGTTTTTAGTAAGTACAATAAAATAATTACCATCGAAGATGGAACTGTAGTAGGCGGTTTTGGCTCGGCAATATTGGAATTTATGAACCAACAAGGCTATAAGGCCGATGTAAAAATTATGGGCATTCCTGATCGTTTGGTAGAACACGGTACGCCCAAAGAACTCTACAACGAAATTGGTATTGATGCCAATGCCATTGCAAAAACCCTGCGGCAAATCTGTGGGCTGCAAATAAAAGTGTAAGATGAATTGAATAAATAAAGGGTTGAAATTTTCAACCCTTTATAAAAAAATTTATTTCCCTTTTCCTCCTTCTGGCGCTTTATCAATCAACTCCATAAACTGGTCGAGTTTTGGCGTTATTATCAATTGCGTTCTCCTGTTTCTTGTTTTCCCTTCTGGCGTACTGTTGCTTACTATGGGATTAAATTCACCACGGCCACCGGCAGTCATGCGCTTGGGATCTACACCAAATTGCACTTGTAGTGCCTGTACAACCGATGATGCTCTAAGGGCGCTTAAATCCCAGTTGTTGCGTATGTTGGGGCGGTTAATAGGCACATCATCCGTATTGCCTTCCACCAACACTTCAAAATCCTTATAGTCCTGCAAAATTTTTGCAATTTTTGCCAGTGAAGCATTTGCTTTTTCCGAAATTTCGTAACTGCCCGATTTGTAAAGCATATTATCTGCTAAAGAAATATAAACTACTCCTTTCAGCACCTGTACATCCACATCTTTTAATTCATCCCTGCTCAAAGATCGGGTAAGATTGCTGGTGAGTACAAGGTTTAAAGAATCATTGGTGTTTTTTACATTTACCAAATGCTTGATATATGCATTTGCAGAATTTATCTCATCTACCAGTTTGGAAATATTTACATTTCCCTGGGTAGATGAGGCAAGGCATTTGTCCAATGCCGATTGTAAAGCGGCCACATTATTGCGCTCCGATTGTATCAATTCATTTAAAGAAGCAATACGGGTTTGGGCGCTGGCCAAATCAGATTTGCATTGCTGTGCATCCATCTGGCTTGCCGCAAAATCTTTTTGCAACAGCGCATAACTTGCCTGTAAAGATTTATGTTGTTTTGTACTTACACATCCGGCAACGGTTAATAGTGCAAAGGCAGTTATTAAAAAAAATAAATTTGATTTCATTAGAGATATTTAAATTTATAATATAGTAACCTTGCAAAGTTAACGCTTAAAAAAGCTAAATTTCTTAAGCGTATGTTATAATCACCAATTAAAAAATATAATGAAAACAATTTCTTCGGAGTATTTCATCAGGCACCAATATTTTACGGCACGTAAAGATGCTTATATTACAGAAAATGGCAAAAGGGTAGATCCCTATTTTGTAGTGGAACTGCCGCAGAGCGCTTGTGCTATGTGTATAACGGATAACAATGAAGTGTTATTTGCAGAGCAATACCGGCATGCAATAAATAAAAAAATTTTAGAATTACCCGGAGGCTTTATTGAAAAAGCTGAAACGCCGGAAGCAGGCATTGCCCGGGAATTGCAGGAAGAAACCGGTTATACATTTAAGGAAATAATTTTATTGGGAACCACAGCTGCCAATCCTGGCTTATTGAATAATTACACCTATATGTTCCTGGCAACCGGCGGTGTAAAAACCTCGGCACAATTATTAGACGATAATGAAGAAATAAATATTATTGCAGAGCCTTTAGGCAAAGCCCGGCAAATGCTGGCAGAAAATAAAATTGTACAAAGTATGCATGCACTTTGTATGTTTTATGCATTTAAGTTTTTAGATAAAAATTAACCAGGAATTTTAAAAAAATTGCTTAGCTATTTTTAAAGCAAGTGGTTTCTGCAATTACAAAAAAACTTCCGCAAACCATAACCACATCGCTTTCATTTGCATTTGCCAATGCATGATTAATGGCTTCATCTACATGGTCGTAGCTATTGCCGTGTACATGTTTTTCTGCTGCAAGTTTTTTTAATGCAGTATGAGGTAATGCCCTTGGCAAATGGGCATTGGTAAAATAATACAGTGCATTTTTTGGAAAAAGGTCCAGTAACCTGTTCAGGTCTTTGTCTTTGGCAAAGCCAATTACAAAGTGTTGCCGGGCATTGGGGTATTGTGAGCCGAGTTGTGCAACAATATTTTTAATGCCATCTTCATTATGGCCCACATCAATTATTACATCTGGCCTGGTTTGTAACAAATCCCACCTGCCACGCAGCCCGGTAATTTTTTTAATTTGCCGTAAACTTTCGCTTACAATTGTATCCTCAATAACGTAACCTGTTTTTTTTAAGCATTCAATTGCAGTAAGTACGGTACAAATATTTTGGGCCTGGTAAATGCCGGCAAGGTCTGTAATTATTTGCAAAGTTTTATTTGCCGGAATGTTTAAAATGCTGCAATGTAATTTGTCAACTGTTGTTTTTGCATAAATAAGTTTGAAATGAGTAGTTGCATAAACTAACGGGGCGTTCATTTCAAGGGATTTTTGCTTAAATACCCTTTTGGATTCATCATTATAATTGCCAATAACTACAGGTATGTTTTGCTTAATTATTCCTGCTTTTTCACCTGCTATTTCTGTTAAGCTATTACCCAATATTTGCATGTGGTCAAAACCAATATTAGTAATAATACTAAGGATGGGTATAATAATATTGGTGCTGTCCAGCCTGCCTCCAAGGCCGGTTTCAATTATGGCAATATCTACTTTTTCCTGGGCAAAATATTCAAAAGCCATTGCCACAGTTAGCTCAAAAAAAGAAGGTTCTATGGCATCACAAATACTTTGGGTTTTTTGGGTAAAATCAATCACAAATTGCGGGTTAACCATTTGGCCATTCACCCTTATTCTTTCGCCAAAATCAAATAAATGCGGAGAGCTGTAAAGCCCGGTTTTATAACCGCTTTGTTGCATAATAGCCGCTAGCATATTGCTGCTGCTGCCTTTTCCATTTGTGCCGGCAATGTGGATGCTTTTAAATTTATTTTGGGGGTTGCCCAATTCTTCACAAAGCTTTATAATATTAGCTAATCCTTTTTTAAGTGCGCTACTGCCGGCATGGCTAAACATGGGCAGCCGTTTATATAAGTATGCTATGGTTTCTTCGTACGTCAGTTGAAGTATATTAACGTTGTACCTTAGGTTTAAAAAATGTTTTTTTTACTTGTTTTTTTTCTTGATGTCTTTAGAAACAAAAAAACGGCCTTTTTCAATGAGTTTGTTTGCGTCAAACAATTCATAACTATACCAGCCGGAATGCGTAAAGTTCATTTTGTCCAGTATCAAAAAATCTTCTTTTAATTTATTAAGTTCAAGCACCTGTTTTTCGGTGTCATCATAAATTTTTACATGATAATTTTTGTTTGCGGCGCTTGGTAATTGTATTACGATGCTGCTCATTTTAGATGTAAAAATCCGCTTACTGGGATACACAAATTCCGGCTCTGCCGGTAGTTTGTTGTTTTCAACAGGTATATCATTTTTTACTGGCGGTAAATGAATTTGTTCTGCTGTATCGGCAATTTGATCAGCCTGCCAGGCATAGCGCTCACCGGTAGTATCTTTAATAATTTCTTTAAACGGCCTTACGGGTTTCGAAATAATATACTTTCCACCGACAAATGCTATAAATACACGGTAATACATTTTTGGGTAAGGAGGGTTTTGATCGGTGTACCCGTTTTCAATACTGGTTGGGTTAAGTACCGAGCCTATAGTGGTATAATTTTGTAAGCTATCATAGGAGCGTTGTATATTAAGGGTTACTACGGAATCTGAGTATTCATTTTTCCAGCTTACAATTATTTTTCCACCAATATTGGATACACTTATGCCTGGCAAAGTTTTTTGTGCAAATGAAATGCAGCAGGAGAAAAGAACCAGAAGGAATAAAAAAGGTTTCTTCATAATTATATTTCAAAAAATAGCCCGCAAATTTTGAATAGGTTACAAATATACTGGCATGAAAATAAATCAAATTTTAAATAGCAACTTTCCTTAGCCGTAATTTAAGGTTCCTTTAAGTAACGACCTGTTGCCTTGCAGCCCTCCGGTGTGCAGGCACACAATCCTGCTGCCCGGTGCAAAATAATTATTTTCAATATTTTTTATGAGTGCATACATCATTTTGGCCGTATAAACAAAATCCAGCGGTACGGATGTAGCAGAAAAAAAGTTGTTCATAAAATCCAGGAGTTCATTATTTTTTTTTGCATAGCCACCAAAATGATAATCGCCTAAAACAGTTAAGTTATCAAAATTATTTTTTCCGGTTAATGTATAAATCCTTTCGGGTATATCCACCATGTTTTTTAAAGCCGGAACGGCAATTACCTGTTGCCCAGGCAAAATATTTTGCATTATTCCGGCAAGTGTGGTTGCCGTGCCCACGGCTGTGCAAATATGAGTTGGGTGCAAATGTTGAAATGAAGCAACTATAAGTGCAGCGCCTTTTACGCCGGTTCCAGAAAATCCACCTTCGGGCACCAAAGTAAATTGCCCGTTTTTTACTGTAGATATTTTTTTGAGAAAACCATCGTCATTATATTCTTTTCTTGAGGCAAAAATTAACTCCATACCATATTGTACACAATCCAATAGAGTGGCTGAAAGTTGAACTGGTTTTTCGCACCTTACAATGCCTGTAGAAGCTAAATTATTTTGCCTGCAGGCATAGGCCGTTGCCACAAGGTGATTAGAATAAGGCCCGCCAAAAGTTAAGATGGTCTTGTGATCTGTCTCAATGGTTTCTTTAATAAAATAATAGAGTTTGTATAGTTTATTGCCCGAAATAACAGGATGTATTTTATCCAGCCTTGCCATAAACAGGCTTATCCCTTTTTGGGCAAAAGAAGGCCAGGCAATTTCCGTACATTCAATATTCCCAAAATCTTTTGTCATTATAAAGCTTTGCTTACTTTTGCTGGGCAAATTTCATTAAATTAAAACATTTAGCAGCAATAAATGAAACCTACATTATTAATTCTTGCGGCAGGTATGGCAAGCCGGTA
>Ga0209063_1000234_pt1 | contig 52102 bp, 41 predicted proteins | sample KloWWTmeKNB19Kit_FD_187177 | JGI IMG/M metagenome (GOLD analysis project Ga0209063, IMG submission 187177) | Active sludge microbial communities from Klosterneuburg, Austria, studying microevolution and ecology of nitrifiers - Klosterneuburg... | ecosystem: Engineered > WWTP > Aerobic digester >... | reverse complement strand
TCGGCATCTTCGCCGAGTTGGAGGAGGGAGTCGATGGCCTCATCCACATCAGCGACCTTAGCTGGACCAAGCGCATCAAGCACCCGAGCGAATTCTGCAACGTGGGTGACGACATCGAAGTGATGGTATTGGAAGTGGACAAGGAGAACCGTCGCCTGAGCCTCGGCCACAAGCAAGTGGAAGAGAACCCATGGGAAGTGTTCGCTACCGTGTTCACCCCAGGCAGCGCGCACGAGGGTACCCTTACCGGACGTGCCGGACAGAACTTCGTGGTAAGCCTGCCCTACGGTGTAGAAGGCACGGTGACCTTGAAGAACCTGAAGAAGGCCGACGGTAGCAAAGCCGAGTTGGAAGAGAAGCTGCCATTCGTGGTGCTCGAATTCAACGCAGAGGCCCGTCGCATCGTCCTCAGCCACACCCGCACCTTTGAAGAGGGCGAAGAGGCGATCGAGGCTCCAGCAGCAACAGGCAAGCGCGCCACCAGAAAGGAGGGCACTGGCACATCGGTCAAGAGCGTGAACGAGAAAGTAGAGAAGAGCACCTTGGGTGACCTCGGTGTACTCAGCGACCTGAAGAGCCAGATGGAGACCAAGGAACGCGATGGCAAGAGCAAGAAAGCCGACGCGGAGGACGAAGGATAGACCTCTTCCTGACCCAGTTCGAAGCCCGGTCTCCGCAAGGATGACCGGGCTTCGGCATTCTAGCGGACGGCTTTCCACGAAGCAGGTATCTTCGCCAACGATGTCCTCCATCCCTCTGCTTACGAGCAAGGCCTTCGGGCTCACCGTGGAGCGGCTTTGTTACCAATTGATCGAGGATCACGGTGATCTGGAGGGCCTAGCGTTGATCGGGTTGCAGCCGCGAGGGGTCTTGCTGGCGCGCCGATTGCGCACCGAACTGTTGCGGATCATCGGAAAAGAGAATCTGGCCTATGGTGAGTTGGACATCACCTTCCACCGCGACGATTTCCGCCATCGGGCCACGCCGCCGCAGCCCAGCATCACCCAACTCGATTTCATGCTCGATGAACGGAAAGTGGTCTTGGTGGACGATGTTCTCTATACCGGGCGCACCATTCGCGCAGGGCTCGATGCTTTGCTCGCCTTCGGTCGGCCATCCAGCGTCCACTTATTGGTACTGATCGATCGGCGCTTCAGCCGCGAATTGCCCATTCAACCGGACTATGTAGGTAAATGGGTGGATAGCATCGGCGATCAGCGCGTAACGGTGGAGTGGAAGGAGAGCGACGGCGCGGATCAAGTGCTGTTACACACCGCGAACGATGGTTCCCGCGATACCGCAATTCCACAAGGAACATCTGCAGGCCGATGAGTGCAACGATCCAAAGTGAACAGTTGAGTGTGGAGCACCTGCTCGGCATCAAGGAACTGACCGCTGCGGACATCGAACTCATTTTCCGCACCGCTGATGGATTCAAGGAAGTATTGAACCGACCGATCAAGAAGGTCCCTTCCTTGCGCGATATCACGGTGGCCAACTTGTTCTTCGAAAGCAGCACGCGGACGCGGGTGAGTTTCGAGTTGGCCGAGAAGCGCTTAAGTGCGGACGTGGTGAACTTCAGTTCCAGCGGCAGTAGCGTGAGCAAAGGAGAGACCTTGGTGGATACGGTGAACAACATCCTGGCCATGAAGGTGGACATGGTCGTGCTACGCCATCCGGATCCCGGTGCCGCGGTCTTCCTCAGCCGGAATGTGGGGGCCCGGATCGTGAACGCCGGCGATGGCACCCACGAGCATCCTACCCAAGCACTGCTTGATGCATACAGCATCCGCGAGAAATTGGGCAAGGTGAGAGGCATCAAGGTCCTTATTGTGGGCGACGTTCTGCATTCCCGAGTGGCATTGAGCAATATCTTCTGTTTGCAGAAGCTGGGGGCCGAGGTCATGCTCTGTGGACCCTCCACGTTGATGCCCCGGCACATCGATAGCCTCGGAGTGAAGGTGGAATACGACTTGGACAAAGCCCTGCGGTGGTGCGATGTGGCCAATATGTTGCGCATCCAAATGGAACGGCAAAAGGGGGATGGCATAGCGAATTTTCCCAGCCTGCGCGAGTACGCCATGCGCTTCGGACTCGACCTACAGCGCTACGAACGCATCGGAAAGAAGATCCTGATCATGCACCCAGGCCCCATCAACCGAGGGGTGGAGATCACCAGCCAAGTGGCAGACCATGCCAATAGCATTATCTTGGACCAAGTGGAGAACGGTGTGGCCATCCGGATGGCGGTACTTTATCTGTTGGCAGCCCGTATCCCACGCTCCACTGTTTGAAAGTTGATCGGTACCGGCCATCGTTGCCCACTGGAAGCGGTGATTATATTTGACCGGATAGCCCCAAGACCATGAACTTCACCATCGAGGACAAAGGCCGGTACACCTTAGTGACCAGCAACGTAGATAAACTGGACACCACCTGTGCTCCGGAACTCAAAAGCGAATTGGTCTATTTGAACAAGACCAACGTGCGCAACGTCATCATCGATCTCTCCACCACGCGGTATTGCGACTCCTCCGGGTTGAGCGCACTGTTGGTCGCGAACCGCCTGTGCAAGAGCGTGAATGGTTCGCTGGTCGTTTGCGGACTGCAAGAACCGGTACAGAAGTTGGTGCAGATCTCGCAATTGGAAAGCGTGCTCTCCATTACACCGACCTCGGCAGAAGCAGTGGACCTGTTGTACATGGAGGAGATCGAAAAGGACGTGAACAAGGATTAAGACCTACCCATGAAGAAAACCCTACTCTTCGCTTCGCTGCTGTTGGCTGGCCTTTCGGTCAATGCCCAATGCACGCCGAATACCTTGTATACGGATAGTGTATTCGGCGTATGGCCGGATACGACCACCGATTTTCGTTCCGGTGTGCTGAACCAGTTCTATTCGGACACGTTGAACATCTTGATCCCCAGTGACGCACAGGACATATCCCCCAGTTATCCGGCCATCACCATCGATAGCATCCAATTGGTGAGCGTGGACGGTCTTCCGCCCGGCTTGATCATCAGTTGCAACTCCCAAACACCAGCTTCCTGTTCCTACTTGACGGAGATGCTAGGCTGCGGCTTGATCGAAGGGACACCCACCGCCATCGGAACCTTCAACTTGACGATCAACGTCTTGGCGTGGTTCAACTTCTTCGGTCCGCAATCCTTGCCTCAACCATTCGGCGGATATTCCATCACCATTTCCGATTCCTCGGTCGGTGTTTTTGATGTCGTGGAGACCGGGTTGACCAATGTGCGCAACATTCCGAATCCGTTCTCGACACGGACCACCATCGAGTACCAAGTGGGTGTGCCGGGTGAATCACGGATCCGTGTTTTCAACTTGGTCGGTGAAGAGGTGTGGAATCAACGCACCCAGACCAAGTTGGGGATGAACAAGATCGTATTCGAAAGTGGCGACCTGCCGGCCGGAGTGTATCTGTACAAGGTCGAGGCGGGCAACACCACCTTCACGGGCCGTATGGCGCTGCAACGGTGATCATTTCAATGACCGGATCGAACGAAGGCCCCGTGGAACCGGGGCCTTCTGCCTTTTCTAGCATGAGTAGGAGTCCATTCACCGTTACGACCCTAGGAACAGGCGCTGCACTTCCTGCACGCGGACGATTCCCAAGTGCTCAATTGGTGAACATCCACGAAAAGCTCCTGTTGATCGATTGCGGGGAGGGAACACAGGAACGACTTCGCTCGCTAGGTGTCAATTTCCAACGGATCGCACAGGTCTTCATCAGCCACCTGCACGGCGATCACTACTTGGGGTTGATGGGTTTGATCAGTTCCATGCACCTCCTGGGTCGGCAGTCGGAACTTCACGTGTATGGTCCACAGGACTTGAAGGCGATCATCGATCTCCAACTCCGGGCCTCTGGCACGTGGTTGCGGTATCCCCTACATTTCCATGCGACCGAGCCCGTAAGCGGTGCGGTGGTCTACGACGATGAACACGTGTCCGTTTCGCTTCTGGCCTTACGGCATCGGATCCCTTGTACAGGTTTCGTGGTCCGAGAGAAGCCGGGTTTGCGGCGCCTGCGGCACGAATGCCTGGACCGGATCCCGAAATTCAAGCGAACTGCGGTGAAGCAAGGCGAGGACCTCGTATTCCCGGATGGCACCTTGATCCCGAATGCGGAACTCACCTTGGACCCGTTACCGACGCGGAGCTATGCCTATTGTTCCGATACGGCGTACGAGCCGGCACTCCTTCCGTTCATTGAAGGGGTGGATCTGTTGTACCATGAGGCGACATTCACCACCGCACTTGCCGCACGGGCAAAGGAGACGCAGCACAGCACGGCCGCTCAAGCTGCTCAGTTGGCCTTGGAAGCGGGCGTAGGTCGGTTGCTGTTGGGCCACTTCAGTTCGCGGTACAAGAGTGCAGAACTCCTGCTGCGCGAAGCGATCCCCATCTTTCCGAACACCGAACTGAGCGTCGAGGGCGGGGTGTTCAAGGTGGTAGGCAAGGAATGACCGAGCGATTTGGGTAGCTGGTCGCTGCCGGGTACATTTGCGATTGTCTAGAATTATTCTAAATAAGAAATGATCGTTCGAACCTTACTTGCGGACCACAGTGAGCTTGCGTTGATCGGCTTACAGGCGGTATTGGCCGATTCTGCGCGGATCGAGGTGGTGGGAGTAGCTCGGGATGTCATCGCGATGGAGGCCTTGATCGTTCGGCATCGGCCACACGTGGTGTTGATCGATCATACCTCCGAAGGCTTCGGGCCACAAGCTGTGCAGCAAGGGATCCGTCGTTCCAAACGCGCACGTTTCGTCGCCATCACACCCGATCCATCCACGTCAACGCTCATTTCCGCGATCCGGGCCGGAGTTACCAGTTACATCCGCAAGGATTGCGATGTACAAGAGATCCGAGATGCCATCACCGCGACCGCCGATGGCAGCAAATTCTTCTGTGGAAAGGTGCTCGATGTCTTGCGGAAGGCAGCCTTCGATGTGGACCGTTTCATCTGCGAACCCTTGTCCTGTGATCCGGTCGTGCTCAGTGATCGGGAATGCCAAGTGATCACGTTGATCGCAGAAGGGAGGTCGTATACGCAGATCGCGGATGAATTGATCCTAAGCTCCCATACCGTGATCGCTCATCGGCGCAACATCATGCAGAAGCTGGGCGTGAACAACACCGCCTCGGTGGTGCTGTATGCCGTGAAGAACGGCTTCGTCAGTCCGAACAAGTACCTGTTCGATCGCACGGCGTGAGCTTGGAAAGCGCGATCTTCGGGCCATGCACGTGATCGGAGAGGTCGGCGGGTCGTCATCGCGTTGGGCTTTTCTGGCCCAAGATGGAACTTTTCGGATCCTCCCGACCAAGGGAGAGCGACTACCCGGATTCAATCCGTTGAGTGGGGATGGGACCGTATTCGCCCAAGGTTTGCGCGAACAGTTCGAAGGAACAGCAGCGGAAGGGCGGACGGTTACAGAAGTCACCATATACGGTGCCGGCTGTGGCACGGAAGAGCGGAAGCAGCGCATGCAGGCCGCCGTCCGAACGCTCTGGCCAGAGCCGCACATCACGGTGGGAACGGATCTGCTTGGAGCAGCCCTTGGACTGTGCGCGCCGGAACAAGGACTGGTCTTGATCCTGGGCACCGGAATGAACACGGGCTATTTCGATGGGCAGCGCCTACACTGTCCAATGCCGTCACTGGGTTATATACTGGGCGATGATGCCAGTGGTGCGGACATTGGTCGGAACCTCCTTCAGGATGCCTTCTACGGGCGCATACCCGAACAGCTACATCTGGCCTTGTTCGGTGTGGAAGGCCCCGATCTGGATGGTGTTTTGGAACGGATCCATCGTGGTCCGTATCCGGCACGCGAATTGGCATCCTACACCGTCCGTATCGCAGGGCACCTTTCGGAACCGTACGTGCAGAACCTGCTACAAGGTCGGATCCACGCCTTGGCCGAGCTCATCGTCCGTTTCTATCCGGTCGAGCAACGTCGAGAGGTGGTCGCCACGGGATCGGTGGCCTATGGTTTCCGGGAAGTGCTGGCCGAATGTTTCTTGGACCGAGGTATGACCATCAGGGCAGTGGAGCCTGATCCGCTTCGTGGCCTAGTGCAGTACCATCAACAGTTGCGGTAGGGCTGCGGCCTACTACCAGCTCATGAAAGCGCTGGAAGGCGCGCTGGTTCTCTTCCGAATCAATGGAGCGCAACACCCGCTTACGTTCGAGTGCGGTCAGGTGCCAACTCAACGAGATCTGCTCTTCATCGCCGTGCCGCAATTGTATATCGACCACCTCCAACGGAACTTCCATCCAGGCACTGGCCGATCGCAAGGCCAGATCGTAATCCTGATCCTGCACCCGCACCACGTTGTCGTACACCGTGCCCACCGGATCCAAAACACGACCGATGAGTGAAGCACTGCTGGATTTCACATCGAGTTCCTTCTGGGTATCGCGAAGCTGCAGGATCACGACACCGCTGGTATGCTCTTTGATCCAGGCGCGGAAGGTCTGGAGGTAGGCGAATGTGACCCGATAGCCATAGTTGTCTCGGAGGCCAGCATCCATCACGCGCATGATCGGTTCACTGGGCAGTGAAACGATGGGGGTGATGTACGGAAAGGTCGCATTCATCCGTAGAGCGCTCGTCAGCTTCAGGTTATGCGCCCCTTGATCACGGAAGAAACGCTGAAACTCGATGGCCTCTGGTTGTCCCGTCGCGGTTGTTGATGCCTCCGGGGCGATATTCGTGAGGAAGGCCATGGGCAAGGCACCGATCACCAAGCGGCGACCATCGTTCAGGGAAACCGGCGAGATCACCATGGTGGGGATCCGTGCGGTGCGTTCCGGTTCGCTCAGATCGTCCAAGCGTACATCCAAGAGTCCTCTGGTGCTCCCATTCAAACGGCGTTCAAAGGCATAGCCGCGATCGAGGGTGTAGCGCAGGTCGCCATCGTGCACGGTCCGGTAGCGTACGAACATGTCGTTGGTGACGAAGCTGAACGCAAGGGGGTTCAGCATATCGGTGGATACCTCGTCCAACAGTTCGTGGGCATTGCGGTCCACACCGTCCTGCTCTTCGTGCAAGAAGAGTTGCCTGTAGTACGCAGCGCCGATCAAGCCACCGGAAGAGCCGGTCATCAACATGGTGCGCTCCATCAACGTGCCACCAAGCAAGCTATCGGCGACTTGCAGGCATCGCAAGGTCCAAAGCGTGGAGCGCAAACCGCCACCGCTGGTGTTGATGATCACCAAGGGTGGCTTTCCTTGCTGTGCGAAGACCGCATTGTCTTGGAACCAATGTTCCAAGGTGGGTATCATGGCCTGCGCATCACGCGCAGCCGCCGTGGTATCAAGGGCCAAGGCGGCGATCGTGGCCCGGTCGTACGTGGCCGGTGGAACGGTATAGTCCAAACCATAGGCTTGATTGTCGTACAGGAATCGTTCGGTGCGATGACTGATGAGATTGAGCCCGATCACAAAAAGGATGATCACGGTGCCGGTCCAACCCTGCAACCAACTGAACAGGGCACTGATCACCATCAGCACCATGGTGAGGAACAAGAAAACGCTAGCACCAGCGGGGATCGCGAAGAATCGGATGTCACTGAAAGCACCCAGTGCGATGAAGGTGAGGACCAGGACCACTTCGAAGATCGCGCCGTTCACGTGGTTCTGCCACAACACATCGCGCAGCATTTCCTTGTCATAGTGGGCGCTGCTCCGTGCCAACATGATGCGTAGTCGCGGGGTCAAGTAGGTCTCTACCCGCCACTTCTCCGATCGCTGTTGTCGGCGCAACCAGCGCAAAGCCTTGCGTTTTTCCCCGTGCCGCGGTGGTGCGGTCTTGTGCGGTGCGATGTCCATCAAGGGTTCCAAAGGCCGGTGGGCATCGTGCTCTTTCCCGAGTAGCTTGATGATGTCGGTATTGGTGCGCGTGAAGTACAACAAGGCCAGCGCGAGGAATGCGAGAATGCCGATCAGGAAACCCACGAGGTGCCAGATCACCAAGGGCAGTGGTACCAACTCCGCAGTGTATTGGAAGCGGCCGGAGTACCACAGGAAGGTGAGCACGAACAAACCGGGGATCACCGCATTGTTGATGTTGAACTTCAGGAAGGGCCGTGCGATCGTTGCGATGAACGGGAACCGATATCCGTGCATGGCATAGCTGTACAGGTTGAAAGCCGTGATGAAGCCGCCCAAGGCGAAACCGGTCATGGCGTAAGCGAGGAAGCCGACCTTCCCGAAATACTCCGGATAGAGGAACAAATAGGGCACACCATACTTCACACTGAGGTTCTCGGAAACGTATCCGAAGAGCAGCAACCACGTGAAGAGCAGCAGGTGATTCTTCTTCAGGTGTAGCACCAACAACTGGACCGGAAAGAAGTACAGGACCCGCCTGGAAAACTGGCGATATGTGGCTCGGGCTCCCATTTCGGCGTGCGGATCGAACGGGCATTGGTTGCCCGGCATCAAGGTATACGTCGGAAGGGCAGTAGGTGTTCTCGGTCAGATCTTTTCCAAGGTCATGGCCATCACCTTTCCCTCCAATTGTTCCGCTTCGATCTTCAATGCTTCGGCTTTCTTCAGGACATCCGTACGGAAGGCTTCATCCTCCAGACCGACACAATTGATCTTCACGTTGAGGTAGGCGCCGATGGCCCCGGTCCGGGCACAGAGCGCTCCAACACCGGCATCACTCACACTGGCCTTGAGTCCTTTTTCGGCCATGGCCATCATCAGTTCCATACTGTCCACACAGACCTGCATGGTGCGCAAGGGCGTGTTGATGGCACCTTTCGTGGCTTCCAGGATCGCTTTCTTGCGCGTTGCTTTATCCTCCTCTGAACTTTTGGGCAACCCCATCGCAGCGATGATGCGATCGAAGGAACGCGTATCCTCGTCCACCAGATAGAGCAATTCGTTGCGCAGCACTTCGCCCTTCACCGCCCATTGACTGAACTCCTCCCAACGCTCGTCCCAACCACGTTTGTGGGCACTCAAGTTCGCAACCATGGTGCCGAGTGCAACACCCAACGCACCCACGTACGCTGCAACGGACCCACCACCGGGGGCAGGTGCTTCACCAGCGGTCTCTTCGCTGAATCGCTTCAGGTCCATACGGACCAGACGCTCGGCATTGGGCTCCTCCAGCATGTATTCGATCACCTTCTTTTGCGGATCGAAGGGGGCCAGGTCGTCCAGTCCCAAGGACTTCACCGCGATCTTGATCTTCTCGCGTTCGCTGATGCCGAGGCTGCGCTCCTGCCGGGCGAGGTAGAAGTCCGCAGCATCCAGGAGCGCTTGTTTCGGTATCAAGCCCACGAGTTCGCTACCGGTAACGCGGATCCCTCGTTCTGCCGCGCTCTTACACGCTTCATCAAAAGCGATGTGGACGGGCGTGATCGTGATGTCGGTGAGATTGAGCGACAGTTGGGCAATGCCGTATTCCTCGATGTACCATCCAATTCCCTTAACGGCTTTCAGCTTGCCCGGAGCCTTCTTCGGTTCGCCGGTGGTATCCAACAACGGTTTGCCGGTCAGTGGGTCACCGTCGCGCAGCACACGACCCGCTTCGCGGATATCGAATGCGATGGCATTGGCACGTCGGGTGCTGGTGCTGTTCAAATTCACGTTGTAGGCCACCAGGAAATTGCGTGCGCCGATCGCCGTTGCACCACTCTTGGCCACACTTTCGGTGAACTCCGCCGGACCGAAATCAGGTTTCCATGCGGGCTCCTTCAATTTCTTCGGAAGACCCTCGTATTCACCGCTGCGGTTGTTGGCCAGATTCCTGCGTTTCTCCTCGCTGGCTGCGGCTTCGTAACAGTATATCGGGATTGCGAGTTCATCGCCTACGCGTTTCGCCAACGTCCTTGCGAAAGCGGCGGTCTCTTCCATGCTGATCCCACTGATCGGCACCAACGGACAAACGTCCGTAGCACCGAAACGCGGATGCTCGCCCTTGTGGTTGCGCATATCGATCAATTCCTGCGCCTTCTTGATCAACCGGAAGGCGGCTTCGCATACGGGGCCGGGCTCGCCTACCATGGTGATCACCGTCCGGTTGGTGGCCTTGCCGGGGTCCACATCCAGCAGGCGCACGCCTTCCACGGTCTCGACGACCGCTGTGATCGCATCGATCTTGGCGCGGTCTCGTCCTTCACTGATGTTCGGTACACATTCGATCAACTGGCGGTCCATGGTCACAGCGTTATTTGGGCCGCAAAGCTAGTGGACCACGTCCATCGATCCTGATCCCCACTACGGTGCGGCCACACTCACCAAGTTGTTGAGCATGTGGATCACAACGGGGACCCAGATCGATCCGCTGCGCGAACGTGCGTAACCCAGTACGATGCCCATGGGGAGTATGAGTAGCATCACAGCCACGTCGTATTGCATGTGCATCAGGGTGAATACACCGGCCGTGAGCGCCACGGTCCCGTGCTCGTCCACCATGTGGCGAATGGAACCGAAGAGTAGACCCCGGAGCAGGAACTCCTCGAACAACGGAGCCATCGATCCGACTCCGATGTACAACCAGATCACGTTGGTCGTACTGGATATCACCTTCGACATGAAATCGGTCTGGAATGCCGGGATCCAGTGTGCCAACCCTTCAATGATCGCTCCGAGGCCGATGAAGACGGCCAACCAAAGGGCCATTTGCCGCCATCCGGGCAATTTCAAACCGAGGAAGAAGGACAGGAGTCCACGCTTCCAATAGTACACAACGACCAGGATGAGCAGTGTGCAGATCGCTCCGCTCCAAATGGCTTCCTGTGCAACCAGGTCACCGTTGAAGACCAGCTCGTGCATCCGAACCTCCATACGCGGATCGGAGAGCATACCAAAGGAAAAGCCATCCGGGAACAGGTCCGGTGAACGCGCAACAACGCCTTGGATGAAGACGGTTGATTGGATCAGGAAGAACACCATGAGGACCATGGCGAACAAGGCCACACCCATCGCGAACTCCAAACCGGGAGGACGAACGAAGGTGGGTTGGACCTCTTCAGCAGACTGCTCCGGCGCGGACGGGTGTTCCATCTATGAGTACCGTATCGATATGGTCGTTGCCGAATGCGTAGGGCAGATAGGCGAGCGAAGGTACCGGCTTGGTGATGATCAAGCTGGCGCGCTTGCCGATGGTGATGCTGCCGAGTTCTTCGCTCAGGCCCATGGCAGCGGCGCTGTTCATGGTCATGGCGTTGATCGCCTCCTCCGGCAGCATGCGCAACTGGATGCAGGCGAGTGAAAGCACCAGGTTCATGTTGCCACTCGGCGTACTTCCGGGGTTATGGTCGGTGGCCAATGCCAAAGGCAGGTCGCGGTCCATGATCTGCCGTGCCGGTCCGTACGGGATGCGTAGAAAGAAGGAGCAGGAAGGAAGCAGGGTAGGAATGGTGCGTGATCCGGTCAAGGCATCGAGGTCCGCTTCTTCCATCACTTCCAGATGATCCACGCTCAATGCACCGTGCTTCACTGCTGCTTGTATCCCACCGATGCTGGTGAATTGATTCACGTGCACTTTACCCGGGAGGTCGTGTGCTGCGCCAGCCTCCAACACGCGCTCCATTTCGGCCACCGTGAAGTAGTTGGTCTCGCAAAAGCAATCCACGTATTGCGCAAGGCCCTCCTTCGCCACCTGCGGGATCAGCTCCTCGGTGATCAGGCGCAGGTATCCTGCACGGTCCTCCTTGAATTCCGCCGGCAGTGCATGTGCTGCTAGGAGCGTGGTCCTTACTTGCAAGGGCAGACTCTCCTTCAAACGCTTCGCCACACGTAACATCATCAATTCGCTCTCAAGCGTCAGGCCGTAACCGCTCTTGATCTCCACGGCAACGGTTCCTTGCGCCATCATCACCTCCAGCCGGGCCTTGGCTTGGGTGAAGAGTTCGTCCTCGCTCATGCCGCGCAGTTTGGCCGCGCTGTTCAGGATCCCGCCACCGCGCGCTGCGATCTCCTGGTAGGTCAACCCTTTGATCCGATCCACGAACTCGCCGTCTCGTGGTGCGGCGAACACGGTATGCGTATGCGGATCGCACCATCCGGGAAGAACGAAGCGCCCGGTGGCATCGATGACCGGTACACCATCTCGACCTGTGCGGTCCAGGGTTTCCATCGGTCCAAAGTCCTTTATCAGCCCGTTCTCGATCGCGAGCCAGCCGTTCGCGATCATGGGCAACTCGCCCATCGAAGTGCCTCGAATGCGTGTTACATCGGTCGGCCGGATTCCGACCAAGGCTTTGGCGTTAATGATCAGTAAGGTGGACATGGACTGCAAAGAAAGCCGGTCGCAATGTACCCAGCGTTCTCCATCATCTCTTGGCAGGATAGAGGGTACATCGAAGAACCTCGATCGGCATCCACGAACCCTTCACACCAGTGCGCATCAGTGGCTACGCTAACCTAGTTGCATGTTCCTTGTTGACCGCTGGCCGAAGGCTTGCTGTCAACGGTTTGCAGCTACAAGAAGTTGGCGATTTCGAAGCACCAAACTGTCTGCCAGCACTGAAATTGATAAGAAGCACAAAACTTCATTTACCCACTGAACCGCCAATTTCTTGTAGGTGCTGTTATGTGCTGCCTTTCTATTCATTTGGTTCAATGTGGATTAAAACGTGTCCCAATTGTGGTATGTCGTTGCGCAAAGTGTCTTTGAGTTTATGTGCTATTTCGTGTCCGTGTTTTACAGTTATGTTAGCGTCCACCGTTGCGTGGAGGTCAACGTGATATTTCATTCCTGCTTTTCTGATAAAACATTTTTCAGTTGCTAAAACTCCCTCAACTGTTAATGACACTTTTCTGATGTCGTCAACGAGGTCGTCATATAGATGCTCGTCCATAATTTCTCCAAGTGCAGGTCTGAATATTTTATAGCTGTTGTAAAGTATAAAACCTGAAGCAAATAGTGCGGCCCAATCGTCAGCGGTTTCATAACCTTTACCAAAATATAAAGCAATGGAAATTCCAATTAATGCAGCAACAGAAGTAATTGCATCGCTTCTGTGATGCCAAGCGTCAGCTTTTAAAGAAGAACTATTTGTCTCATTTGCTTTTATCATTACTAAACGGAATGAAATTTCTTTCCAAATAATTAATGGAATAAGAACAAATAATGTCCAAACTTTTGGTAGCTCGTGTGGTGTCCCAATGTTTTTAATACTTTCATAAGCAATTATTGTCGCAGATGTAATTAGAAAACCAACAACCAAAAATGTAATTAAAGGTTCTGCTCGTCCGTGTCCATAAGGATGATTTTTGTCGGCTGGTCTGCTTGCATATTTAAGTCCGAATAAAACCAAGAAGGAAGAAAAAATGTCTGTCGTTGATTCTATTGCGTCTGCAATTAGTGCATAAGAGTTACCAAAAAATCCTGCAAGACCTTTTATAACTGCAAGACTTGCGTTGCCCACGATACTAAAATATGTTGCCTTTATTGCTGTCTGTTCGTGAGTTGTCGTCATTATTTATTTTGATGTTGTTGTCTAGTTAAGGTTGCACATAACTAGTTGCTATCAACAACAGTGGTTGTTATTTCCGACCTTCTCGGTAGGTGGGGTTACTGTTATCGTGTTATTGGGGCATGTAAAGCCCCAGTCCAGCTCAGATATCCAGATCGTCCAAGGGGCTTCGGATCTTGCCGAGTGCTTTGGTGCTGACATGTGTATAGATCTCGGTGGTTTTGCTGGAGCTGTGCCCTAACAGGGTTTGAATGTAGCGCAGGTCCGTGCCTTTCTCCAACAAGTGGGTTGCGAAAGAATGCCGGCCTTTAAGCGGATCATCTGTGTCCATCTGCGACATCTGTGGCTGATATCTTACGGAAGTCGCGGTGGATAAAAGGCGATGGCCCCCGGGTACACACGACCGTGTCCCGCCCCTCCAATTACCTTCGCCCGCTACCATGCGCGGCAACACCATCGGTCAACTCTTCCGGCTCTGCAGCTTCGGCGAAAGCCACGGCACCGCCATTGGCGGCGTGGTGGATGGCTGCCCAGCTGGCTTGCAACTGGACCTGGGAGCGGTGCAGGGCGAGTTGGATCGTCGCCGTCCCGGTAGTACGCCCTTGGGAACGGCACGGAACGAGGCGGATAGGGTGGAATTCTTGAGCGGCCTTTTCCAGACTCAGGGGCAAGCCCGGAGTGACTTACGAACAACGCTGGGCACACCCATCGGCTTCCTGATCCCGAATGCCGATGCCCAAAGCGGCGACTACGACAAGCTGAAGGACGTGTACCGTCCCGGCCATGCCGACAGGACCTGGGAGGATAAGTTCGGGCTGCGCGACCATCGCGGTGGTGGCCGCAGCAGCGCGCGCACCACGGCATCCGTGGTGGTGGCCGGTGCCATCGCCCGGCAGTTCCTTTCCGCAGCGGGCATTCAAGTGAATGCATACGTAAGCGCAGTGGAAGCCGTGAAGGCCGATCCCGCCAAGCTCGACCTTGCTACCGTATGGGACAACCCCGTGCGTTGCGCTGACCCCGTTGCCGCAAAGGCAATGACAGCATTGATCGAAGAGGTCCGCGCCCAAGGTGACAGCGTGGGTGGGGTGGTCAGCTGCATCATCCAAGGCACACCTGCCGGATTGGGGGAGCCGGTCTTCGACAAGCTGGAAGCCGACCTCGCCAAGGCGATGCTGAGCATCAATGCGGCGAAAGGCTTTCAGGTCGGCAGTGGCTTTGAGGCTTCGGTCCTGCGGGGCTCGGAGCACAACAAGCGTTCCCAAGGCGGCATCCTCGGCGGCATCAGCACCGGCGAGACCATCCACTTCGATGTGGCCTTCAAGCCGACCGCCACCATTGCACAAGCCCAAGAGACCACGGACCGTTCCGGCGCAAAGGTCACGCTGGAAGCCAAGGGGCGCCACGATCCTTGTGTGGTGCCACGTGCTGTACCCATTGTAGAGGCCATGGCCTGCATCGTACTCGCCGACCACCTCCTTCGCCAATGTTCCGCCCGCGCATGACCGACGCATCCAAGAAGAAAGGCCTTTCCCTGCCCGTTCGCATCATCATCGGTCTCGTGGCCGGAACCGGCTGGGCTGTGCTCTCCAGCATCTTGGGTTGGAGCAGTTTCACCATGGACTGGGTAGCACCTTTCGGTGACATCTTCATCAACCTCCTCAAGCTCATTGCCATCCCCTTGGTGCTGTTCAGCATCATCAGCGGCGTTAGCGGGCTTAGCGATATCACCAAATTGGGCCGCACCGGCATGGGGATGTTAGGTCTGTACCTCGCCACCACCTTCATCGCGGTGGGCATTGGTCTGGTGCTCGTGAACGTGATCAAGCCGGGGGAGATGGCCAACGATGACCAGCGGATGCGCAACCGGATCACTTACGAGTTGTGGGTGAACAACACGCCGAGCGTCGATAAGCCCAAGGATGGTCGTTGCCTGAGTTGTGATCCGGCGAACAAGGCCATCGTGGACGAAGTGCTGGCAGCCCGTCAGCAGGAGAGTCCGGATGCGTTCATCAGTGGTAAGGTGGAATTGGCCCGTAGTACGAAAGAAGCTGGCCCCTTGCAGTTCCTTGTGGACATGGTGCCCAGCAACATCTTCCTCAGCTTCAACGATGCCTTGATGTTGCAGGTGATCTTCTTCGCCATCTTCTTCGGCATCGTGCTACTGATGATCCCGCCGACCGCTGCCGCTCCGGTCGTGGCATTGGTCAACGGGCTCAACGACGTGTTCATGACCATGGTGGATGTGGTGATGAAGGCTGCACCCATCTTCGTATTCGCATTGATGGCCGGTGTGGTCTCCCGTATCGCGGGTGATGACCCTTACGCCGTGATCGAACTGTTCAAGTCCTTGGCGGGCTACAGCGTAACGGTCTTCATCGGGTTGGCGATCATGGTCTTCGGGGTCTATCCCACGGTAATGACCCTCCTGATGCGTCGCAACATCTTCCGACGTTTCCTCAAGGCCATCAGTCCAGCACAACTTCTGGCTTTCAGCACCAGCAGCAGCGCCGCCACCTTGCCCGTCACCCTGGAGTGCATGGAGGAGAACATCGGTGTGAGCAAGAGCACGGCCAGCTTCGTGCTGCCGATCGGTGCCACCGTGAACATGGACGGTACCAGTCTATACCAAGCCGTGGCCGTGGTCTTTCTGGCCCAGTACCACATGGTGGACCTCACCTTTGTTCAGCAACTCAGCATCGTTCTGACCGCCACGCTGGCGAGCATCGGGGCAGCGGCGGTGCCAAGCGCCGGGTTGGTCACCCTCTTTGTGGTATTGACCTCGCTCGGTCTGGATCCCGCATGGATCGCCATCATCCTCCCTGTGGATCGCATCCTGGACATGTGCCGCACAGTGGTGAACGTGACGGGGGATGCGACCACCTGTAGCGTGGTAGCCCATGTTCAGGGCGAAAAGCTCTTCACCAAGGAGGTGTGAACGATCCGGCCTGATCGGTCGTCGGCTCCACCGTATCCCGGAACGATCTTTGCACCTTGGCAAGGCGCTCGTGGCATGAGCGATCTTCACCGTTACAACCAAAGAATCAGACACGCATCGATCATGGCCAAGTGGAGCAAGCGCATTCTCATCATTCTGGGTACCCTCATCGTACTGGTACTGGCAGCGGCCATTCTGGTCCCCATTCTGTTCAAGGACAAGATCGAAGCAGCCGTGAAGAAAGAAGTGAGCAACAACCTGAACGCCACCGTGGATTGGGGCGATTGGGACATCACCATCCTGAAGAACTTCCCGAATTTGACCGTGGATATCGCGGATGTGAAGATCAGCAATGCGTCACCGTTCGAAGGCATCGACTTGGCGCGTATCGGTTCACTCACGGCCACGATCGATATCAAGAGCGTGTTCGATGACCGGATCGATATCAAGTGTATCGGTCTCATCCGCCCGTACATCCACGTAAAGGTCCTAGAGGATGGTCGTGCGAATTACGACATCGCGAAAGTGGACAGCACGGCCATCGCTGAGCCAGCGGATACCGTAGCATCCAAGTTCAATATCGGTCTTCGGGAATTCTGGATCGAGGATGGCACCTTCATCTACGATGATCTGTCATTGGGCTATTACATGGACCTCAAGGGCTTCGATCACAACGGATCCGGCGATTTCACCCAGGACCTCTTCACGTTGAATACCATCACCCATGCGGACACGGCCAACGTGGTCTTCGATGGCATCAAATACCTGAAGAACGTGAAGGCCGACATCAAAGCTGATCTGGATATGGATATGCCGAACATGAAGTTCACGTTCAAAGAGAACGAAGCGACGATCAATCAGCTCGTTCTTGGAATGGATGGATGGTTGGCGATGCCTGGGGATGATATCGATATGGACATCACTTGGAACACCAAGAAGTCCGACTTCGCCACCTTGTTGTCCCTCGTTCCTGCGGAATTCGCCAGCGACCTTTCCGGGGTCGAACTCAGTGGTAAGGCAGGGTTCAAAGGCTATGTGAAAGGCACGTACAACGACAATACATCACCGGGCTTCGGGCTGGAGGTGGATGTGGACAACGGTCGGTTCAAGTACCCTGATCTGCCAGCGAGCGTCGATGACATTTTCGTGGACCTGAAGATCCATGCCCCGCAGGGCAATGATCTGGACAAGATGGTGGTGGATCTGAAGCGCTTCGCCTTGAACATGGCCGGCAATCCAGTGGAGGCACGCTTGTACCTCACCTCTCCGATCAATGATCCGAATGTGGACGCTGAATTGAAAGCCAACTTGGATCTTGCGAGCCTGAAGAAAGTGGTGCCGATGGAAGAGGATCTGACCGGAACATTCACAGCAGACGTGCGCATGAAAGGAAAGATGAGCGATGTGGATGCCGGTCGTTACGACAAGTTCCAAGCCGACGGCCGCATGATCCTGCTCGGCATGGACTACAAAGGCGACTCGTTGCCGGAAGTGGGGATCAAGAGCCTCTACTTCGATTTCAGTCCACGGTACTTGTCGCTCACCAGTTTCGACGGTAGCGTGGGTTCCAGCAACCTGCAAGCCAAAGGGCGAATGGACAACTACCTGCAATGGTGGTTGAAGGACAGTACGCTCACTGGATCATTCGACCTAGCAGCCAACAAGTTCGACCTGAACGAACTCATGGGCCCAAGCGATCCTGCAGATCCCGCCAGCAGCGCTGAGGATACCACGCAGATGTCCGTGATCGAAGTGCCGGGCAATATCGATTTCCGACTGAGCTTGGCCGTGAAAGAGGTGATCTACGACGACATGAACCTCACGAATGTGAAGGGTGGCTTGCAAGTACACGACAAGCGGGTGGACCTCAAGGATGTCTTCTTCAACATCTTCGATGGCAGCATGGCCTTGGACGGTGGGTATGATGCAAATGATCTGGCCAAACCGCGCATCGATCTGCGCTACGATGTGAAGGACCTCGACATCGAACAGACCGTGAAGTACATGGAGACCGTGCAACAGATGGTGCCCATCGCCAAGACGTGTAAAGGCAAGTTCAGCACCAACCTCACCATGAATGCGGTGCTCGACCAACACATGCAGCCGGACCTGAATACGCTGAGTGGGCATGGCACCCTGCGTACCAAGAGCGTACGGGTCGAGGGTTTCCAGCCCTTGGTGGACATCGCGAAGGCCTTGAAGATCAATGGCATCGAGAACACCACATTGCAGGATGTCGTCTTCAACTACAAGTTCCAGGATGGCAAGATGATCACCGAGCCGTTCGATGTGAAGATCGATCGCATCAAAGCCAATGTAGGTGGCAGTACGGCCTTCGCGGATCAGGCCATCGATTACACCATGAAGGCGAAGATCCCGAGTGACATCTTCGGTGCGGGTGCAGCTTCTGCGGTCAGCGGCCTATTGGGCAAGGCGAATAGTGCGATCGGGGCCAACTTCCAAGTGCCTGCCGAATTGGACGTGACGGCCAAGATCACGGGTACCATCGAGAAGCCGATCGTGAAGCCGGTGTTCGCCGGCGGGGAGACGAACGTGAAGGATGTGATCGTCACCGAGGTGAAGGAGGAGTTGAACGAACAGATCGACAAGGCGAAGGAAGAGGCCATTGCCAAAGCACGCGAAGAAGCTGCACGGTTGGTCAGTGAAGCACAGAAACAAGCCGATGATGTGAAAGCAAAGGCACGGCAAGAAGCCGCACGGATCAAGGGCGAAGCGTACAAGGCGGCGGATGATGCTGTAGCGAAAGTCACCAATCCCTTGGCCAAGGCTGCTGCACAAATTGCAGCCAAAAAGGCGAAGGAAGAGGCGGATAAACAAGAACGGAACGCTGTGGCGGAAGCCGATAAACGTGCCGATGGGATCGTGGACCTCGCCCGCAAGAAGGGCGATGACCTGATCGCGAAGGCGGAGGCCACCAACACCACCGTAAAGTAGATCGAGCAGGAGCAGATGAAGGTGTTGCGCGGTTTCCAGGATCGTTGGCGCTCGGTCAAACCGTTGTTCCAGCGGTCAATCTCGGCATTGGTCGGCCTATCGATCCTGATGCTCGTTGGGACCCCGGTCTCGGCCCAGGACGGGAGCGATGACCCCTGCGGCAAACCCAGTGATAAGAAGGTGGTGAAGTTGCTGGATGAAGCGAGCAAAGCCAAGGCGGCCATGGAACGCCACCAGAAGCTGAAGTCTGCGCTGGAGGTGGACGGTGAATGCGCCGAATGCTTGTTCCAGTTGGGCGTGTCGGCCTACCGGATCGGAAAGGAGGGCGGCAAAGGCTACCAAGCAGCGCAACGGTATTTCGATCAATTGGAAGCGAAGTGTCCGCAATACCACAGTGATGTGCCCTACCTCAAGGGGGTCATGTATTACGCGGAAGATCAATTCGCAGAGGCAGCCAGGTCATTCGAGGCGTTCCGGAATTTCCCCAGCGATGATCCAGCGAAGTTGAGCAAGGACTACGACAAGCAGTACACCGATGTGGAAGCCGTGATGCCGGAGCTTCAGTTCTACGTGGACTTCTACAAGAACACCGCGCCTCTGGACCCGCAGTTGGTACGCAACGTGAGCACTCCGGCCAAGGAATATTTGCCGATGCTATCGCCCGACAACGAACTGTTGTTCTTCACCCGGGTGAGCAAGCGCCAAGCGAAAGGCGACATCGTATCACGTGAAGTGGAAGAACTCACCGAAGCACGTCGACCGGACGTGAAGGCGGATTTCAATGCAGGTCGCGCTTTACCCGAGCCCTTCAACCTCGGTGATGGCTATGGCGGCTTGACGATCAGTGTGAACAACCAGGAGATGTTCGTTACCGTCTGCGGCCCTGCAGATGCACGCGGGTACAAGAACTGCGACATCTTTCGTTCGCACTACGAGACCAAATTCGATCTCGATAAGGGTGGACAGACCTTCGAATGGGCAGGGCTGGAGAACCTGGGCCCGAACATCAACACGCCCGATGGGTGGGAGAGTCAGCCATCGTTGAGCGCCGATGGCAACACGCTCTACTTCGCTGCTAGCCGTTTGAACACGGACGGTATCGACATTTTTCAAAGCAGCCGGGACAGCACAGGGCAATGGTCACCAGCACGACCGGTCAAGGGCATCAATACCACGGGCGATGAGAAAGCGCCCTTCATGCACAGCGACAGTCGAACGCTCTACTTCGCTGCACGACCTCCGAACGATGAAAGCGGTAGAGTGGATGGAACGAAAGGCCATAAGGGGATCGGTGGGTACGACATCTTCTTCAGTAAGATGAACGATGACGGTTCATGGAGCCGACCCAAGAACATCGGACACCCATTGAACACCGACCAGGACGAACACGGCTTGATCGTAAGCGCCGATGGCCACACGGCCTACTTCGCCAGTGCGCGTTACCAAGGTGCGGGTGATCTGGACGTTTTCGGTTTCGAACTTCCCAAGGAAGCCCGCCCGGACGACATCCTCGTGGTGAAGGGCGAAGTGCGCAACGAGAAAGGGGAACTCGTGCGCGATGCCACCGTGGAGATCGAATACATGGACTCGCGCAAAGTGGACATCATCCGTGTGGATAGCCTCACAGGCCGTTACGCGACGGTCGTGAAGTTGAAGGAAGGCAGCGACGTGATCATGACCGTGAAGAAGAAGGACCACGTGTTCGACTCACGTAGCTTCGCAGTGGAGGATACGGTTCGCGCCGGTGTTGCGAAGGTGGACATGACCGTGCAGAAGATCGAAGTGGGCAAGAGCTATCGCGTGAACGACATCAAGTACGCCACCAATTCCGCAGCCATCACGAAGTCATCGGAATACATCGTGGACGAATTGATCGGCTTCTTGAACGAGAACCCGACCGTGAAGATCCGCGTGGGGGGCCACACGGACAGCCGAGGTAACGCGGCCGACAACATGAAGTTGAGCAACGACCGTGCGCTCACCGTAAAGGAATACATGCAAGGGCACGGCATCAACGGAAGCCGATTGACCCATCAGGGTTTCGGGCCGGAGAAACCGCTCGCGACCAACGACACCGAAGAAGGTCGTGCGCAGAACCGACGCACGGAATTCGTGATCGTCTCGCGCTAGTGTAGTAACCACGAAGTTGGTGAACCAAAGATCTGCCGTCATTTCTTCTTCATGCAAGCGTCTTCGCCCCGGCTCGACGGGTGCGGAATATGCATGGCGTAGCAGGCGCTACGACGAAGTGTTCCAACGTGGCAGGAAGAAGAAAAGGCGGTGGAGATAGTTTATGAACTTAGTGGTTACTACACTAGTCCAGGTGGATGTCCTTGTCCCGGTCCTGCATGAGGCGGCTTTCGTTCACGTGCATACGCAGGTTCAAGAACTCCACCACCACACTGAAGAACATGGCCATGTAGATGTAGGCCTTGTTCACGTGTTCGCCCATTCCTTCCATGATCAACGCCACGCCGATCATCACCAAGAAGGCCAACGCGAGCACCTTCACGGTTCCGTGTTTGTTCACGAAATCTGCGATGGTCGCGCTTGCTACGAGCATCATCAACACAGCGATGATCACGGCGAGGGACATGATGACCAACTGATTGCTCATGCCTACCGCCGTGATCACGGAGTCCAAGCTGAACACGATGTCGATCAGGATGATCTGGAGGATCACATTCCAAAGGCTTGAGGCTTTCCTGTGCTTGCCCTGCTTTTCCTTCTTGTGTTCCACCTTGGCATGGATCTCTATTGTCGCCTTCCAGATCAAGAACAGACCACCGATGATCAGCACGAGGTCCCGACCACTGATCGGATGGTCCGCGATCGTTATGAACGGGTCCTGCATACTCATGATGAAACTGATGCTGAAGAGGAGCATCAAACGCGTGATCATGGCCAAGCCCAAGCCCAAGCGTTGTGCCTTCCGTTGGCGCTCCTTTCCTTTCAACTCGCCACTGAGGATGCTGATCACGATGATGTTATCGATCCCCAGCACGATCTCCAATGCGGTCAGGGTGATCAGTGCAACGATGCCTTCGCTGGTGAGCAGTACGGAAGGGTCGAGCGTGGTGTAGGACATGGTACGTGATGAAGGGGCGAAATTACTTCGGACGTTCGTTCTCCACTTGGGCAACGGTGATGGTCTCGTTCCGGTTCACAGGATTCAGCCAATGCACCAACTTGTCCAAAGCACCGGGCTCGGCGCGGTACAGGATGGTGAGCGGCCCTGTGGCTTGTTCCATGCGCACCATGCGTGCTGGAAGATCCTCTTCACCGATGAAGAGCACGATGTTCGGGCGTGATCCATCGGGGTAGATGGCCAAACGATCCGAGAAGACCACTGTGCTATCGATATAGGATTCCACCGGAACGTCCCAAACACCCGCATAGAAGAGCGGAGGCATCGGCGCGGTCCCCTGATACGAATCCTCGATCACCAATCCGCGAACATCCGACCGGCCACGTAGACCGTACAGCGCTTCCACACGGCTGCGTTTGCTGGAACTGAAAGTGATCAGGAGCAGCGCGGCTATGTTGATGGTCCATGTAAAGATCCAAATGCCGCGCCACAGCCTGGGTCGCTCAGCCCACCACGCGCTGGCATTCCGCCACATTTCCCATGATACATGGCCCAATACGAAGAACAAGGGCACGATGGGGAAGAGGAAGCGTTCCTGCTTGTTCGGGAAATAGGAGTGTATCGCTAGGAAGAGTACCACCGGCAGCCACAACAGCAAGGGTGTTGATCGGCGGAAGAACCCGAAGAAGATCGCGATGCTGAATGGTGGAATGAAGATCCCCAGAAGCAGGAGCAGGTAGTTGTACCACGGCTGATCGAAATACGTGGTGATGTTGGCCATGTTGTACAGCACGTATTCCGTCAACTCAGCGAATGGTCTACCCCACAACATCAGGTCGATGCCTCCTTGCAGTACCGCCAACGGCAGTGCGAGCCCCAAGCCGTACGTAAGGGCGGGCACCCAACGACGCATCAGAAGAAGTGCAAGGCCAGGGCCTGCGGCAAAGAAGATCGTTTGGAAGCGGATGTTGATGGCGAGACCGATCCAGATCCCGGCGATAAGAACGGATCGCGTGGTCCTGGCATCCTCCTTCAGCAAGTACCACGAACCGAGCAGCAGGAAGGGGATACAGACCACCTCCACCAGATTCCGAACCGCCAAGAAGGGCATGAAATAGAATAGGGCCAGGAACAAACCCGTGCGCCATGCAATGGCCGGGTCACCCAATGAACGTGCGATCCGGTAACCCACGCGCACCACCACCACGCTGAAACCCGCGTGGATCATGCGCACCACGAGCATCATGGCCTTCGGATCCGTGATCGCCACGGACTTGAGAAAGGAGAACAACACGAAGTGCAAGCCCACATACACCATGCTGTGGCCACTCGGATGCGGAACCCCCACTTGATTCCACGGCAACCAGGTACTGTAGGCAGGTGCCTGTACCCAGCTACCGGCCGCTTCGATGATCAGGAAATGATCGTCATGTGCGAAGTAGCCTTCACTGAAGAACGCGGCAAGTAACCGGGGCACCAGCGCGATACAGGTGAGTGCCAGCAGTGGGTGTTCACGGGTCCAGCGCTGCCAATTCTGCCACATGGCGGCGAAGCTAGGCGATCGGGAAGCGGTTACTTTTACCCGGATGCTTCCTCGGTCGGTCCAACGCGCAGCGATCCTCTTTACATGCGGTGTGTTCTTGGCGTTCCTGTTACCATGGTTGGCGCAGGATGGTATGTTCATGGATGGCCAACTATACGCTTCCGTAGCGCACAATGAAGCCCATGGCTATGGCACATTCTGGGAACCGCGTTTCAGTCAGGTCGGGCTTGCAGGGTTGACCACATTCCACGAGCATCCCCCGTTGGTCTTTGGCATGCAGTCGGTCTGGTTCGAGCTTTTCGGATCGGCATTCTGGGTGGAACGATCGTACGCATTGCTCATGGCCCTATTGACCGTAGGGCTCTTAGTGCTTTTGTGGCGCCAGTTGGTCCCTTCAGGTCATGTGGCCCGTGAAATGGCCTGGTGGCCGATCATCCTCTGGATCATCGTTCCCACCGTGCATTGGTGCTTCCATAACAACATGCACGAGAGCACCATGGGCGTGTTCACCACTGCGGCCGTGCTATGTAGCGTACTCGCCGTGCGCAAGGCGTGGTGGTGGGTCGGTGTGGCTGCCATCTTCGTTTTCTTGGCTTCCCTAGCGAAGGGTTTACCCGGACTCTTTCCTTTGGCCGCACCTTTCTTGCTTTGGCTTGCACTGCGCGAAGGGAGTATGTGGCGAGCGATCGGTCTTTCTTTGGCAATGACACTTGGTGTGGTGGGCCTCTACGGCTTGGTGTTGATGGATCCAGCGGCCAAAGCGAGCCTACACACGTATGTCGAGTCACGGCTGTTGCATCGCATCGCCGAGGATCCCACAGTGGACCATCGGTTGGCCACGTTGGAAATGCTGATGACGAACATGGCGGGACCGCTGTTGATCGCCGGTTTATTGGTCGTTGTGACCAAACGCACACGGACGAAGGTGAACTCGCTTTCCGCGCAAGCACTGGCTATGGCGCTTGTGGGGTTGAGCGGAGTCGCTCCGCTGATGCTCACCATGGTGCAGAAATCCTTTTACATGGCTGCGGCTTTGCCGATCATTTCACTCTCCATCGCGCTTTTCTCCGCTCCTGCATTGGCCTCGTGGATGGCATCCTGGCCGCCAAAGGGTAGAGGTATGCTCGTATTGAGGACCATCGGGATCTTGGCCATTCTGGGTTCGTTCGTTCTGGCGATCATCCGTTTCGGAGATGCCCGTCGTGATCCAGAGCTGTTGGCGGATGTGCATCGGATCGGGGCTGTGGTACCGGAGCACGAGCTGGTCGGATTGGATCCGGATCTGTGGAATGAATGGTCGCTCCAGACCTACCTGATGCGCTACCACTTCATTTCGTTGGATGCCTATACCCAAGACCTGCATTGGTACATCACGGCGAAGGAAGGTGCTCCGCCGGTGCCAACACACTACGCACCATCCGGGATCGAATTGCACGGACTCACCTTGTGGGTCCTACGGGCGGATCGGGATAGGAATGACGCTGGTGCCATTCACCAGAATGCCATTGCGCCGTAGCTTTCCGCCCGGATCCTGCGGGGGCCGCTCACTCCATTCACTTTCCGATCAATCACACTGCGGCTCGTTCAATGAATATCGTCATCCTATCCCGGGATACCAAGTTGTATTCCACCAGACGACTTGTGGAAGCCTGTGAAGAGCGTGGACACACCACGCGCGTTGTCAACCACGTGAAGTGCGACATCCTCATTGAGAAGAAGAATCCGCAAGTGATCTACGGCGGCGAATCGCTCACGGATGTGGATGCGATCATCCCACGTATCGGAGCGAGCGTGACCTTCTACGGGACTGCAGTGGTGCGCCAATTCGAAATGATGAAGGTGTTCACCACCACGGAGAGCCAGGCCTTGGTACGCAGCCGCGATAAGTTGCGGAGCATGCAGATCCTAACGCGAAGCGGTGTGGGCATACCGAAGACGGTCTTCACCAATTACAGCAGGGACGTGGGTAGCATCGTGGATACCGTGGGTGGTGCACCATGCATCATCAAGCTCTTGGAAGGCACACAAGGACTCGGTGTGGTGCTGGCCGATACGAAAAAGGCCGCCATTGCGGTGTGCGAGTCCTTCAACAGTTTGAAGGCACGGGTGATCGTGCAGGAGTTCATCAAGGAGAGTAGAGGGGTCGACATCCGGGCCTTCGTTGTGGACGGCAGGGTCGTTGGTGCGATGAAGCGCATTGGGAAAGAAGGGGAGTTCCGCAGCAACCTGCATCGCGGAGGAACCGCTGAATTGGTGGAACTCACGCACGATGAGGAAGTCACTGCGATCAAAGCAGCCAAGGCCTTGGGTTTGCACGTGGCCGGTGTGGATATTCTGCAAAGTGATCGTGGCCCTTTGGTCATCGAGGTCAACAGTTCGCCAGGCTTGGAGGGCATCGAACGAGCCACCGGGCATGACATTGCGGGCGAGATCGTGCGATTCGCAGAACGGAACGTATAGGTCCGTGCGGTGTTCCAGCGGGGTGCTCCCACTCCGGGATCACGAAGCGAAAGGCCGAACGACCCGTGTCAACCCACCAGATCCTTGCCACCTACATCCACCACGAAGCGCCCGCGCAGGAACTTTCTGCCCAAGAGGACCTGGAACTTCATATCGCTTCGGTCGAAAAGCGTGAATTGCACACGCACGGAATGCGCGCCCAACCGTACGCGTGTGCTGATCAGGTAACGTTTGCTTACCTCGCCATTGCTGCTCTTGACCGCGACCCGTTTGAACTTGCGGAAGACCTTCTTCTTCCGTTGTCCTCCCATTTGAAAGGTCACCGTTAGTTGCTTCTCCCCATCCACGGTACGCACCTGCAAACGCTGAAAGTGCAAGGCGCTCCTGTAGGCTCCGGTATCGATCTTGGCAGCTACCCTTGCGATACCCAGTTCGGGTAGGGCGATGTGTTCCGAACGACCGATGGTGAGGTGTTCTTGGGCCATTGTACAAAGTTGATCACGCGGATCCAGCAGGAACCAGGCCCCATTCCGGATTTCCAACAGGATAAAGTGGATCCTGGACTGAAGATCGGCAGAAAGGTGCGATCTTTGCAGGAGCCACGAAAACTAGAGCTATGAACAAACTCACATTACTTGCTACGATCATTGCCATTGCCTGCAATTCCACCCCGAATACCGCGATCGCGCAAGAAAAAGGCGAAGCGGTCGTAAAGAGCTACGGCGAGGCGATCACACCGGAAGGGGCTATTTCCACCGACGAATTGGTAAAGGTGATGACCGAAAAGGACGAATTCGCCACCAAGGTGGAATGCACCATCCTCACCAGCTGTACCAAGAAGGGCTGCTGGATGGATGTGGAATTGCCCGATGGAGGGGTCATGAAAGTGCGGTTCATGGACTATGGCTTCTTTGTTCCGACCAAAGGGTTGGAAGGAAAGAAGGCGGTAATGCAAGGCACGGCGACGCGCGAGGTGGTGGATGTGCCCACGTTGCGACACTATGCCGAAGATGCTGGTAAGAGCAAGGAAGAGATCGAGTTGATCACCGATCCGGAGACGAATTTGATGTTCTTGGCGGATGGCGTGCTGATCACATATTGAAGCGCATCGAAGACCGGAAAGGCCAAGGGCGGAAGTCCTTGGCCTTTCCTATTTCGGATGCTTGAGGAATTTCGGAGGTGTCTTCCCTACAGTTAGCAGGCACCTGTTGACAGGTATGGGGCATGCGACACGGGCCTAAGGACTTAGGGTTCTACTTTCACCGCACATTGAATGCAAGGATCATGGGGAACACCGCACTAGCGATACACGGAGGGGCCGGGACCATTGCAAAAGAGCTCATGACCCCGCTAAGGGAAAAGGATCACAGGGCTGCGTTGGAATTGGCTTTGCAACGTGGACATGCGGTACTCACCAAAGGAGGGCCTGCCTTGGATGCGGTCGAAACTGCGGTTCGGGCCTTGGAGGATTCGCCGCTCTTCAACGCGGGAAAAGGCTCCGTGTTCAATGCAGATGGACAACACGAAATGGATGCCAGTTTGATGAATGGCAGCGATCTGCGAGCCGGGGCCGTAGCAGGCGTGCAGAATGTGAAGAACCCGATCGGGTTGGCACGCCGAGTAATGGACCAGAGCGATCATGTTTTCCTGAGCGGGAATGGTGCCTTTGAGTTCGCGCACAAGCAAAAGATCGAATTGGAGGATGATGAGTATTTCTTCGATGCGTTCCGCTATGAGCAGTGGAAGGAGGTGGTAGGCACGGACGAGGTCCGATTGGATCACGCGGGCAGCTCAATGGAAGCCAAGGAGAAGAAATTCGGGACCGTTGGAGCAGTTGCGCTGGACCGTGCCGGGCACCTAGCAGCAGCCACCAGCACCGGTGGTATGACGAACAAGAAGTGGCAGCGGATCGGGGACAGTCCGATCATCGGTGCCGGTACCTACGCCAATGACATGACCTGCGCGGTAAGTTGCACGGGCCACGGCGAAAGCTTCATCCGTGCGGTCGCGGCCTTTGATGTACACGCCATGATGCTGTACAAGGGTGCCGCCTTGATCGAAGCCGTGCGTGTCGTGATCCACGAGAAATTGCCGCCGTTGGACGGGGACGGTGGATTGATCGCGATCGATCGGCACGGCAACATCGTCATGGATTTCAACTGTAGCGGCATGTACCGCGGGCAGGTGGGCCCGGACGGCGAATTCCGGACAGCTATCTTTCGATAGGGTCAACGCTTCTTTCTGGATCGCACGAAGGGCAACACCAAACGCTTTTCCTTGGGTGTTTCAATATCCTCTCCCAAGAGGTAACCCCACGGCTTGAGGGAAGGGATACTGTCGCATACCACCTTCAGCATACCCGTTAATGGGATCGCCAGTAGCATCCCTGCAACACCCCAGAGTGTTCCGAAACTGATCAAAGCGACCAAGCTGGCCAAGGGGTTGATGCTCACGCTGGATCCGACCACTTTCGGGGTGATGAAATTGTTATCAAGGAATTGGACCACCAACACCACACCTAGTGCAACCAAGGCATTCCACGGGTTGTTCTGGGAGACCAAAGCGACCGTCATCGGGATCAATGAACCGATCAAGGCCCCTACGTACGGGATCACGTTGAGGACCGCGACCACCGAACCGAGCAGGATCGCGTATTTCAATCCGATGATCAGGAAGCCGGTGGAAGCGAGGATCGCGAAGATGACCACCACACTGAACATCCCGCGCATGTACTTCCTAGATAGCTTACTGATGGTCACCATCACGTCCAGAACGGCACCATCACGTGTGGTACCCAGCTTCATGAAAAAGGTCCGGAAACGATCCTTGAGGAGCAGCATCAGGAAAACGAAGATGGGAATGGGTGCAATACTGGCCAATACCGTTCCTGTGCCGGAGAACAAGCTCAAGGCCGCGTTGCCACCAACACTGGCGAAGCTCGAAAGATGGCTATTGAACCAAGCGATCTGCTCGCGACGGTCCAACTGGGTGTTATCCTCGATCCACGCAAGGACCAATTCACCTTTGCTGGAGAACGCATCCTGCAAGGCGGGAAAGTCCCTTCCGAATCGGCTGATCTGCCATCCCAGAAAGAAGAACGCCCCGAGGACCACCACCACCACCACCAATGTGGACACCAGCGCACTCGCCCAGCGGGGCATGAAGCGCTCTAGACCGCGTGCCATAGGCAGGAGCAGGAATGCGAGCAAGCCTGAGCCGATGACCAGAAGGATGAGACTGCGTCCGAAATAGAGGACCACTACGGACAGGACCACTGCCAATAGGATGTTCACATAGCGCTGAAGTCCCGTCGGATCGGACATGTTGGATCGACCTTGGGTCAATGTTAGTGAACTTCTTCGTCCACTAGGTCTTCTCGCTCAAGGTCTTCTTCCTCTCGTTGGGTCGCTTCCTTGGTGTTCGCGATCCAACGGTCCAACCACTCCGATCGGAGAATGCGATCCACGATCAGCGGTCCCAGTGTGGTCGCGGCCCATGCTAATAGCTTCCCTTTGAAGCTCCTGGCTTTGAAGGTCAATAACGCACCGGCCAAATTCCCTAGTGCCCCTTGTTCATTTCCGAACACAGAACTCAACAAGCGCACCGGACGGAGGTTGGAGATCAGGTCGCTCGCCGCATTTGTTACGAGTTCCGCTCGGAAATCCTTATCCTTCAGATTCCGCAAATGGCCCTCCAACGAATTGCCGTAATGGTCCACCACGGCTTTTGCCTTGGCCCGTTCCACCCGATATTCGTGGAGGTCCCTATACTTCGTCCTCATTGCGGCTGGCGTTGATCATGGTCAAAGTGACCAAGTTCTTGATCGGCTTTTGACCGAATACGTAAAAAAGCAAGCCCACTAGGACGTAGAACCCTGCGACCCCCAAGAAACCCAAAGGCCAATTGCCCCAGTGTTCACCGAGGTACAGTCCAAGCGCGATGCCGCACATGACCAATACACCGGTGGACAATAGGACCAGTAGGATCACGACCACGAGCGATGCAGCCATCCGGCCTAAACGCTCACCGACGATCAACAGGGTATACTCCCGTTGAGCTTGCAGCCAGCCTTTTGCATCCTCACTCACATGATCCAAGAAGACCCCGATATCAGCGGGGTCTCCATTCTCGAAGTCCTTGGAACCATGGTTGTCGGGAGTTCGGGCCATGATCAACTAGTTGGCACTTTGGCGCACTGCATCGGCAGCCCGTTTCGCTTTCGAACTGACCTCTTTACCAGCGTCTTCCATCGCGTCTGCAGCTGCTGCCTCCGCGTTTCCCCGAACCTTTTCCACCAGATCAACCAGATCCTTCTGTGCCCTCTTCGCACGACGCTTGATGTTCTTGCGTGTTTCCTTCCCTGAGGCTGGAGCGAGGAGAAGTCCAACTGTGGCTCCGATCGCTGCACCTGCTAGGAGTCCGAAGAGTCCCATTTTGCTATCTCTTTTCATTTTGAATAGTGTTTTTGATGACACGCTGGGTTCATCCCATCGCTTGCGTGGAAGGTAGCAATTCAGATGCAGTATTCCTAGCGATACGCTAAACAATTCGAAATTGGTCTTGTGGTAGCTGGCGTAGCCTGCCTCAAGATCCGAGGGAGCCAAGACGGACCTCCATACTGAACGTGGAACAACTCCCCCAAAGTGGGGAAATGAGCGGTCGTTACAGAACCCTGGACCGATCAACGCAACCACTTTCGCTCCATCACGAAAGTGCCGAAGGGGAGGATGGAAGCAAGTGCCAACCCGGCAATGCGTTCAAGATCCCACTTCAGTCGGATGAAGAGGGGAACGGCCGTGACCCAATACGCGATGAAAAGGAAACCATGGGCCCATCCAACGTATTTCACAGCAAGTGGCATGTCCGCTAGGTACTTCAAGGGCATGGCGATGCCGAGGAGGATCAGGAAACTCCAGCCTTCTGCAATTGCAACTATCCGGAAACGGCGAATGATCGAGTCGGCCAACATGGTTTCAATGCTTCGCAACTACCGGCACCCCAGCGAACTGACGCTGCTTCACCGAATAGGTGTGACCCTTGGAAATGATGTGGACACGCATGCCCTCGATACTAAAGGGTTGTCCTTCCTCTACATCAGCGAAATCGCTGTAGCTGATATCATGTCCGTCGAAGATCATCACCTGCCCACTGCCAATGGTTTCCAGCATGTCCGCGTTCGTGATCACCACTCCGGTATCCTCACCTAGACCGATCCCGATGGCGTTCGGATTCCCAGCGACGGCTTGTGTCAACCGGCTGAACCGTCCACGTTCCACGAAATGGCTATCGATGATCACGTCCTGGATCAAAGCGGCACCGGTCGTCATCTTCACGCCACCCTTGATGAGACCAGAGGCACTATGCCCTTGGTAGATCATGGTGCTGCTCATGCACATGGCTCCAGCGCTGGTTCCTGCGATCACGAAACTCGCCTCCTCGTGGTAGCGCCGCTTCATCAGTTCCAAGAACGCGGTGCCGCCGAAGATGGTCGTGAGCCGCAGTTGGTTGCCCCCGCTCATCATCACGCCATCGCACTTGGCCAACCGCTTGATCATATCGGGTTTCACGTCCTTTCGGTCCCGGATATTCATCACATCCAGATTCCTCGCACCAAGCCGACCGAACGCGTCAATATAGTTCCGACCGACTTCCTCCGGAACGCTGCTCGCACTGGTGATCACGGCTATTCGGGCATCGTTCCCTCCCGCCTCGTCCAGTACGCGCCGAAGTATGCCGTCCTCGATGAATGTATTGTCGAAGACCTTCGCGAGGTGACCCGCTTCGGGTGTTGTTCCCTTGTCCTCGTTTCCGCCGATGGCGATGAGTTTTCCTTTGGGTGTCATTCCAAATGTTTGTCCCCCGCCCCGTGAACCGACAAGCCATTCCGGTCATTCTTGACCCGGAACCCGCTTGTGGAACGGTCGCTAAAATAGAGGGAACCCACGTGTACGTGAAGTACGGGTGAAGTTTTGATGAACAACCACGCCTGCCTATCTTCCGCCAATGCTTGCCCTGTTCCACTGGGTGCAGGCAGTTTCGACCACGTATCCTACAGCCCATCTTACCATGCGCATCCTCGAACTCAAGGCCATGCGTGGCCCCAACTACTGGTCCGTCAAGCGGCACAACCTCATTGTCATGCGCTTGGACATCGAGGATCTGGAGCAGAAGCCAACGGACAAGATCCCTGGCTTCTATGAGCGTATTCAGGTCTTATTGCCGAGCATGTACAGTCATCGCTGTAGCGAAGAGCACGAGGGTGGATTCTGGGAACGGGTGAAGCGTGGCACGTGGATGGGCCATGTGATCGAGCACATCGCCTTGGAGGTCCAGACACTTGCTGGCATGGAGACCGGCTTCGGGCGCACGCGCAGTACCCGAGACGAAGGGGTGTACAATGTGGTCTTCAGCTACATCGAGGAGCCCGTGGGGGTGTACGCGGCCAAAGCTGCGGTGCGTATTGCCGAGGCCCTGATCGCTGGAACGGAATACGACTTGGCTGATGACCTACAGAAGATGCGGGAGTTGCGCGAGGACAGCCGCCTAGGGCCGAGCACAGGTAGCATCGTTCAAGAAGCCGTTTCGCGCGGCATTCCCTATCTCCGTTTGAACGGGCAGAGCCTCGTGCAATTGGGGCATGGCATCCACCAGAAACGGATCCGGGCCACCATCACGAGCAAGACCAGCAACATCGGCGTGGAGATCGCCTGCGACAAGGAGGAAACCAAACAGCTACTGGAGAGCTACGAGATCCCCGTACCTAAAGGGCGCGTGGTGCGGACCGAAGAAGGATTGGAAGCCGCCGTGGAGTCGGTCGGGTTTCCGTGTGTGATCAAACCCATTGGCGGCAACCATGGACGTGGGGCCACCATCGGCATCAAGAGCTTGGACGAAGCCAAAGTGGCGTTGGCCAAAGCGAAGGAGATCAGCCGCAGTGTGATCGTGGAACGCTACATCACCGGCTTGGACCATCGCCTGTTGGTCATCGACCACAAGTTCGTGTGTGCCGCCAAACGTACCCCTGCAGCCGTGGTGGGTGATGGAGTCCATACTATAGCACAACTCACCGAAGAGGTGAACAAGGACCCACGACGCGGTTATGGACACGAGAATGTCCTGACCCGGATCGAACTGGACGACCATACACTGAAGTTGCTCGAACTAAAAGGACTCACTCCGGATAGCATACCGCCCAAGGACGAAGTGTTGTATTTGAAGGCGACGGCCAACCTCAGCACAGGAGGCACGGCGGACGATGTTACCGAGATGGTACACTCCTTCAACGTGTTCCTTGCCGAGCGCATCAGCCGCATCATCGATCTGGACATCTGCGGCATCGACATCATGACCGATGACATCAGCCAACCGCTGAACGAAAGTGGGGGAGCAGTGTTGGAGGTGAACGCAGCGCCAGGCTTCCGAATGCACTTGGATCCTACGGGAGGCATCGGGAAGAACGTGGCAGAACCCGTGGTGGACATGCTGTTCCCGCCGGGTACGCCCAGCCGGATCCCGATCATTGCCGTAACCGGGACCAACGGAAAGACCACCACCACACGCCTCACCGCGCACCTCATGCGCAGCGTAGGGTACAAAGTGGGCATGACATGCAGCGATGGGGTGTACATCCAGAACCGCCTGCTGATGAAAGGCGATTGCACCGGTCCGGCCAGCGCCCAATTCGTTTTGAAAGAACCTGTGGTGGACATGGCCGTGCTGGAAACCGCTCGCGGCGGTCTGGTGCGGAGCGGACTTGGATTCGAGCATTGCGATGTTGCTATCGTTACCAACGTGGCCGCCGATCACTTGGGCATGAAGGACATCCACACCTTGGAGGACCTTGCCCACGTGAAGAGCACCGTTCCTCGAAGTGTCCGACAGGATGGATACGCCATCTTGAATGCCGACGACGACCTCGTAATGGCCATGCGGAAACAGACCAATTGCAAGATCGCTCTCTTTAGTTTGGACGAGAACAACCGCCTAGTCCGCCAACACTGCAAACTCGGTGGCCTCGCCGCAATCTACGAGAACGGCTACGTTACGATCAGCAAGGGCGAATGGAAGCTGCGGATCGAAAAGGCCGTGAACATCCCGATCACCTATGGAGGTAAGGCGGTCTTCAACATCCAGAACGTGTTGCCTGCGGTGCTTGCGGCATACGTGCAAGGCTTGAAGGTGGAAGACCTGCGCCAAGCCCTGATGACCTTCGTGCCAGGTGCCGCACAGACCCCTGGTCGCCTCAACTTGTTCCAGTTCAAGAACTTCCAAGTGGTGGTGGATTACGCGCACAACCCACATGGCTTTGAGGCCTTGGGCAAGTTCATCAGCAAGATCCCCGACAGCCCGAAGGTGGGCGTGATCGCTGGCGTCGGCGACCGTCGCGACGAGGATACCGTGAATCTCGGCCGCCTCAGCGCGCAGATGTTCGACGAGATCATCATCCGCCAGGACCGTAACCTACGCGGCAAGAGCGATGACGAGATCATCGCCCTGATGGTCAAAGGCATCAAGGAGGTCGACCCGAACAAGCCATACAAGATCATCAAGAAGGAAGATGAGGCCATCCGCTACGCGATCAGCAATGCCAAGCCAGGTAGCTTCCTTACGCTCTGCAGCGATGTGGTACCGGATGCCCTAGCCCTCGTGTTGAAGTTGAAGGAGGAAGATGAGAAGGTGAGCTTCGACAAGGCCGATATCCCGAACCGGAACAAGGAGTTGGTGGGGTGATGTGGAGAACAATACAAAAGGATGTGGAACTGATCATACCATGAAGCTAGCTCCTACCCTTTGCACTGTGGCTTGCTTTGTCGGCCAAAGCGTGCTGGCTTGTAGCTGGATACCGGTACCGTTCTGTGGGACGAGCAATGCGCGTCCTGACGATGTTGTGCTAAGTGGGAAGATCGTTAACGTGGACTTTGATGGGATCGATCTGGAAGTGATCGATGTACTGACAGGATCGGAAAGCAGGGATACTATACGCATATGGGATGGAACCGACTGGGATTGCAACGGGCTATTCTCCATGGCTGCTGGCGACCTCGGCGGGCTGAATGATTCGATCATCGTGATACTGCCGCTGATCGTGTCGATCGAGAATCCGTGGGATGTACTAGGTGACTATCGGCGCCCGGACTATTACGAATACACACCCAACCTGTCGATCACCGATGGGATGGTCGTCGGGTACATCGTGGGATCGGCATGGACTCCGATATGGGGAATGCCCTATCTCGATCTGGTGACGAATTGGAACGACGACCCCGATAATTGTTCAACCTTATTGTCCGTTGATGGAGATCATCTTGTGGCCCCTTTTGTTGCACATCTCGCCAACAACACGCTGAATCTGACCATTCGTAGTGACGTGGCAGCAATGTCCACGATCCGGATCCTTGCGACGAATGGACAAGAGATAGTTGTTGTAAAAAGTGTTCCGGGTACAATGCAGATCGACCTTAGCGGTTATTCGGAGGGTGTGTATCACATCGTTCTGGTCCAACCGGATGGTTCCCGATCTTCGGGTAGGGTGATGAAGCTTTAGGGGCGGACTCGCACTGATCGTAACGAAGGCATGAACTGAGCGTGGCCCGTAGACCATCGCAGTGTGTCCATAGATCACGGTCCAACACCCAAACCTGCGCCGGGTCTGCCGTAGGCGACCCTGCGCCTCGAGGACAGGATCACCTCCTACTCAAAAGGCCGCCTGCTCGTGTGGTAGATGTTACAGACCACAACAATGTCCTCATCGACCTCGAACACGATGCGATAAGGGAACTTGGCCACAGGTGCGTATCGAAAGCCGTTCTCCTGGATCCGGTAATGCGCGGTTATTGGTGTTAGATGTTCCAATGCGGCAAGGACCGCCTTGTCGAACCGTTCACCTCAAGGTCGCAAAAGAACGAGTCATCCCGCCGCTCCTCCAACGATCAAGCTCCAGAAATGATCACCATTCCACGAAAAATAGGAAAAAGGAACAGGGTGGAAAGGAAGAAGGCCCCGGTATCGGAGCCTTCTTTTCAATTCAATTTTGTTCTTACGCCTTTGCAGGTTCGGTCACCGATTGGCGCTTTTCCGTGATGCGGGCACTCTTACCACGCAGACCGCGCAGATAGAAGATCCGCGCACGACGCACTTGGCCACGTTTGTTCACCTCGATCTTGTCGATGAAAGGAGACGCGATCGGGAAGATCCGTTCCACGCCGATGTTGTTACTGATCTTACGCACCGTGAAGGTGGCCGTGCTACCGCTGCCCTTGCATTGGATCACCACGCCTTGGTATTGCTGGATCCGTTCCTTCGCGCCCTCAACGATCTTGTAATGGACCGTGATCGTGTCGCCTGCTTTGAATGCGGGAAGTGCGTTCAGGGGGGCGTATTCCTTTTCGAGCTGCTTGATCCGGTCCATGACCTTTTGATTTAGAGGGATTTCCCAGCGCCTACGACAAGTCGGAGGATTCGGATCCCGTGGATTTGGGGCCGCAATATTAAGGAACTTTCACTGATCCTGATCACCGAACTCACCTTTCGGAGGATCCAAAAGATGTGGACGCCGTTGCCGAGTGCGCTCAAGGGCCTGTTGGTGCCGCCATTCATCGATCTTGGCCTGATGGCCGCTCAGCAGGATCTCGGGAACGGTCCAGCCTTGGTAGTCGGCGGGCCGGGTGTAATCCGGTGGGGCTACCAGTCCATCTTGGAAACTGTCGCTCAGGGCAGAGGTCTCATCTCCTAGTACCCCAGGGAGTAGGCGGATCACCGCATCACTCAGGACCGCAGCGGCCAATTCGCCACCACTCAGCACATAATTACCGATAGATATTTCCTTGGTGATCAAATGATTACGTACCCTTTCATCAACTCCTTTATAATGCCCACAAAGCAGGATCAAATTCCCCCTGGTGCTTAATTTGTTCGCAAGGCCTTGGTCCAATAGCTCGCCATCGGGGCAGAGGTAGATCACCTCGGCGTAGTCCCGTTGGGCCTGTAGGTCCTTGATCGCACGGTGGATCGGGTCGATGGACAAGACCATGCCTGCACCGCCACCAAAGGGGTAATCATCCAACCGCCGGTGTTTATCAGTGCTCCAATTGCGCAGGTCGTGTACCACTACCTCAGCCAAGCCCTTCTGCTGGGCCCGTTGCAGGATGCTCTCACTGAACCAACTGTCCAGAAGGCGAGGAACGGCACTGAGGATGTCGATACGCATGGCCGCTGCGAAGATGCGGAAAGGGCCGGGGTTCAAAGGGAAACGATGTCGAAAATGTTCCCCTCGGTCTATTCCACGGAAGGACATGGACAATTTCAAGACCCGGAGCATCTGCCATCCCGGTATAGCAAACTACCTTCGGCATGTTCCTTGCCAAAGGAAACTTCAAGTTCAGAAGCATGATGAAAACATTGACCCTTGCCACGGCCTTGGTGGCCTGCGTGGCCGCCCAAGCGCAGAAACACGTGTATGAGGACCTCTTGGTGCTCTACGTGGATGAGAAGTACGAGAAGTGCATGGAGAAAGCACTGACGTATACGGAGAACGATGCAACCAAGAAGGATGCACTTCCCTTTCTCTATGTGAGCATGTGCAACTTCGAGATGTCCAAGGTGGAGCAGTACGCAGAAGACTATCCGAAAGCGGGGCGTGACGCGCTCAAATGGGCGGAGAAGTACCGCAAGAAGGACAAGGAGAAGGAGTTCTTCAACAACTACGAGGATTATTGGTCCAGCCTGAACACCATGGCGGGGGAAACCGGTGAGAATTTGTTGGACGACCCGAAAGGTTTGAGCAAGGCGAAGTACAACTTCGATGCGATGACGGGCTATTACCCTGAGAATCCAGGGCCGTGGATGATGCTGGCGATTTCCCAGTACAAGAGCAATTTGAACAAGGAAGGGGACTTGAGCATGGTGGCGTTTGACAAGGCCATGGCGGAAGCGGGTGACATCAAGACCTTGCCCCGGGATCAGCAGAAGCTTTTGAAGAATGCACTGATCCGTTTCGCGGATTACCAGATCTCCAAAGGCATGCGCGACAAAGCGAAGAAGTATGCCGCCTTAGGGAAGGACCATTTCATGGAAGAACCCGACTTCAAGGGATTGTGGGAGTCGCTCTAGCAGTACGGGGAAGTCACGCAAGGACGGGCCGCGAGGCCCGTTCTGCGTTCCTAGCGTATCGTACGCGATGATGGACGACGCAGCAAGAACAGCACCAAGAGCGGCAGTAGCAACAGGTCAGTGACGACTGCGAATACCAGGGTGAGGCCCACGAGCAGACCCATGTAATGCACACTTGCGAAGCCGGAGAATACCAGCGCAACGAATCCAGAGCAGAGCATGATGCTCGTTACCAGAATGGCTTTGCCAGCGGAGAGGAAGGCCCGTTTCATGGCGAAGGGGAGCGTTGATCCTTTCCGTAATTCGATGCGGAGCTTGCCGAGCATGTGGATGGTGTCGTCCACCGCGATACCGAACGCGATGGTGAAGATGATGGCGGTGCTCACCTTGATATCGATCCCCGCCAACCCCATGAACCCGGCGATACCGAGTAGCGGGATCACATTGGGGATGAGGGAGACCACCGTCATGCGTGGATCACGGAACACGAAAGCCATGATGGCCCCGATCAATACGAACGCGATCAGCAGACCCAGGATCAATTGGGCGCTCAACTTCTCGTTGTTGCGGTCGATCAGGTAGGCCATGCCGGTTTGAGAGAAATGGACGGTCGCACTATTCGCCTGTATGAAGGCTTCCAGTTCTGCGTTCCGTTGGCGGTGGATGTACCCACCTTCATCGCGCATACGTCCCGTCATCCTAGCATAGCGTCCATCTTCAGTGACCAGTTGGCTCAGTAGGTGTCTTCCACCGAACGCATCGGCCTGCTTCACCAACCGTGCGGTCTCCTCCTCGGAATCGGGTAAGCGGTCGAATTCCCCAGATCCACCATGGAAGGCCTTGTTCATCGCCTTCACCACCGTGACCGGAGAAAGGAGTGCTTCAACGCCATACATATCTTGAACGTGTTCTTGCACGCCTTCCATTTCGCGCAGCGACTCTAGGGCCCATAGCGACGGAACACAGCAAGCAGTACTCATCTGCATCTCGAACCCTCGTACGCCCCCGAAGTGGTCCTCGAACCAATAATAATCCTGCTTCTGTGGGTCATCTTCCGGCCAATCCTCCAGCAGGAAGTTGTTCACCTTCAAGAGTGGCAAGATCGTGATGCATGCTACGCAAATGGCTGCGAAGGCCCATGGGATGCGGCGGCGGTGGCGCAATATCCAACGAAACAGTCCGTGCAGGAAGGGGTACCACGTGGCTTGTTGTTCGGTGCGTGCTGCTTGAACGGGTGTACGCACCAGGATGAGGATCGCGGGCAACAGGGTGAACGCCATAAGGAATGCCAATAGCACGCCCATGGCCGTGTACGCGCCGAACTCGCGGATCGGTGCAATGCCACTGGTGAGCAAAGTCGCGAACCCGATGGAGGTGGTGACAGAGGTGAGGAAGGTGGCCAAGCCCACTTCGTAATACGTGATGGCCAACGCGCGCACCTTGGAATGCCCTTTGCGCAACGCTTCGAGGTACCGTTCCAAGAGGTGGACCACATCGCTCATCCCCACCACGAACAAGATGGTGGGCAACAACATGGTCAATATGCTGATGGGTTTGCCCAGCAGAGACAACATGCCCACTTGCCACAGCACGGAAAGACCGACGACACCGATCGGAACGAGCACACCCCACAGGGTTCGAAAGCCGACGTAGAGGAAGATCGCAAGCAGCAGCACCGAGATGGAGAAGAAGAGGACCAACTCCCGCTGCATTTTCTGGATGTACCAGAACTGGCCATGGATCCGCCCACCCATGCGGATCCCTGGGATTGCACTCGTAGCAACGACCTCTTCGATCACGTGCATCAACGCATCGCTGCGTTCCTTGCTCAAGCCGGGTTGCACTTGAAGGATCATCAGCATGGACCGACCATCGTCCGCGAAGAACCCCGAACGGATCCGCTCGTCCTGCCAGATCCGGGCGGAATCCGCTGGTAGGGTGGAGTCGGCATCTAACCGCAGCCATGGAATACGGAACACGCCGAAGGAGGTGAACCGCGGGTCTTCCAGCCGGGTCGGGGTGGTGACGCTGACCACATGATCCAAGCGACCCAAGTGTTGCGAAAGATCATCCCAGGCCACCAGGAAGGATCGATCGAACACGGTTGGCGTGTGGGTACCGCCGATGAGCAAGTAGTCGTTGTCATGTCCGAACCGATCGCGGAAGGCGAGGTATTGGTCCAACTCGGGATCATCCGTCGGGAAGAACTTTTCGAAGTCGTGGTCCAATCGGAAGGAACGGAGTCCGTTGGCGAAGACCAGCGTACACAAGGCGATAACCACCAGTGTGATCCGAGCATTGCGCTTTGTCAGCAGTCGTTCTATACGGTCGATCCGAGAGGTCATCAACAAAGGGTCGTCGATCAAGACGTGCAAAGGTGGGGAAGCCCTGCACAGGTCCCGGCTACTTTTGTGGCGTGAACGCGACGATGCCCTTTCGCGCAGCCCTTCTTGCGGCCTGCTTGCTCCCCTCGATCCTAGCCCACGCGGGCAAACTGGAGAAAGCCTTCAAGGCACTCGAGGTTCATGATTACTTCAAAGCGAGGTCGCTGTTCCAAAAGGAGGTGAAGAAACACCCAGCTGCGGCGTGGTATGGGCTGAGCGTGATCAGCGGGCGACCGGACAATCCGTTCTTTGATCTGGATTCGGCCTACCTGTTCATACTCAAGGCGGACTTGGCCTTTACGGGCACTCCGGACAAGGAACGCATGACCATCGGGGCGGTCGGTGTGAGCTACACGAGCATACAGGCCCAACGACAACACGTGTATGATCTGGCCTGGGACAAGGCTCGGGGGCAAAACACCGTAGCGGCGTACCAGCGGTATGTGGAGCAATACCCAGCAGGTACTCGTGCAGAGGAGGCTCGCACCATCATGCACCATTTGGCGTTCACCGAGACCCGGGAGGCCAATACCGCAGTGGCCTACAAGAAGTTCATCAATGGATTCCCCGATGCACGGGAGGTCTACGAAGCACGCACCCGATTACAAGGGGCCATCTACGAGGAGGCCACCGTGAATAAGGACATTCCGGCCTTCCTCGCGTTCATACAAGCGCACCCGGAGAATCCCAACGTGCGAAAGGCGGAGGATGAGATCTTCAAACTCAGTACCCCGCGCAGGACCATACCGGAGTATCAGGCATTCATTCAGAATTACCCGGATAACCACCACGTTCCTGACGCTTGGCGCAGTATCTACGAGTCGTATAGCCGCGACCTGAGCGTAGGTTCGATCACGCGCTTCATCGCAGAGTATCCTGACTATCCGTTCATGGATGAGTTGGTCGATGATTACCGTACGGCGAGTTTGGAGATGTTGCCTTTCCGTCGACAAGGGAAGTGGGGATTCATCGATCACGAGGGAACGGAGCGTGTGAAGGCCGAATACGACTGGGTGGATGATTTCAAAGCCGGCCAAGCTTTGGTCGGAAGGGATGACCGTGTGGGTTCCATCAATCGTTCCGGGCGCGTGGTCATCCCCATCGAGTTCGATGAAGTGAACGAGGCCATGGAGAGCACCAGCGTGGTGGAGCGTGCAGGACGAGTGGGGGCTGTGGACAGAAGCGGCGAATTCGTGGTGCCGATGAACTTCTCCGACCTCGGGGATTTCTCCGAAGGCTTGGCCTATGCCGAGGACCACGGATCGTATGGCTATGTGAATGCTCGCGGAGAGGGGACGATATCGTTCGGATTCACTTCTGCCGGTAATTTCCACAATGGCTTGGCCGTGGTGGAACGGGAAGGTCGATTCGGCGCGATCGATCGTCAAGGCCAATTCGTGGTTCCCCCGGAGTACGATTGGGTGGAAGGGTTCGAACAGGGGCGATCACGTGTGCGCAAAGGCGACCACATGGGCTTGCTCAGCAGTTTCGGCGAGTTGCTCCTTCAGCCGGTGCATGATCACATCGGAACCTTCAACAATGGGCTTAGCTTGGTGGTGACCGATTCCAAGTGTGGCTACGTGGATACCACAGGCCATTTCGCCATTCCGCAGGAGTACGAGGCGAATACCGACGTGGCCGCTTGGGGGGATTTCCACGCCGGTCTAGCCGAAGTTCAATTGCAAGGAAAGCACGGGGTGGTCGATATCAAGAACCAGCGTGTCCTTCCGTTCAACTATGTGGATATCGGCGGGACGATCGGCCCTCTGTTCCCTGTGAAGAAGAAGACGAAATGGGGCTTCGTGGATCGGGCTGGAAATACAGTTGGCGATGCCAAATACGATCTCGCTTGGGATTATGTTGGGGGTGTGGCCCGGGTGAAGATCGGCGATGCCTTCGGGGCGATCGATAGTACCGGCAAGGAGGTGATGCTTGTTCAGTACCCACGAATGCGCGACGCTCAATTCGGGTACATCGTGGCCGGGGAAGAGGGCAAACTAGGCCTTTGGAGCATCTCCGGGGATCCGGTGGCACCGGCCATTTACAGTGATATCACCTTGGTCAACACGCGCATTGCAAAGGTGGAGCAAGGCGATCTATTCGGTTACCTTGATATCGAGGAGGCACGCTTCCTGTGGAAAGAAGATGGCTTCGACCGATAGCGGTCAGCGCAGTAGCGTCACATGCCCGACGAGCCGTTCGCTTTTCACGCCGTTCGGTCCAAGCACACGGTAGTCCAGCGTCCAAACGTAGACCCCATCTTGGGAAAGCACACCGTTGTACGTCCCATCCCATCCTGCATAACGATCTGCGGTGGTGTGGATGCGTTCGCCCCAGCGGTCGAAGATGTTCAATTCATAGACATCCACCGGGCCTGCCAGACTGGGGAGGAATCGATCATTGATCCCATCGTTGTTGGGCGTGAAGCTGTTCGGGACGTACACGTAGGTGCCACAATCCTCGGGTGAGACCACGATGGTCGCAACGGCATCGATGCAATTCCCTTGGGCGGTGATCGTGTATGCACCCGGCTGATCCACATACAAGAAACGGCCCGATGTACCGGTGTTCCACACATAGGATGCACCCAGGATCGGCTGGGCCTCGAGCACCACATGTGCCCCGGTACACAAGGCGATATCTGATCCGAGGTCCACTTCAGAGATCAATGGGGTATGGACCACATTCACCGCATCACTGATCTGACAACCCAGGCTATCTAGAGTCACCGTATATGATCCGGCTTCAGTAACGGTGATCTCGGTGGTGGTGGCACCAGTGGACCATAGTATCGAGGCCCCGTTCGGTTGAATGGATAGGATCGTTGAACTGCCTTCGCAGATGGTGACATCGGGTCCGAGGTCCGGCACGGATAGAGTTAGAACGTCCACATCGACCTGGTCCTGTGCTACGCAACCTGCGAAGCTCACAGTAACGCCATAGGATCCGGGTTGGCCAACGGTAAGGGTCGGTGTAGTGGCTCCTGTGGACCATGCGTAGGTCGCTCCATCGAAGCTGGCATCCAACACCACGGTGGTGCCGCTACAGAGCAACTGGTCCGGTCCGAGGTCGAGTGCGTCCGGAGAAAAGATCGACACCGTGATGCTATCCCGCAGTACACAGGTGTTGAGTGTTGCATCCACCCAGAACACACCCGCCGTGGTGATCGAGCGCGTGGCAGCTGTACTGCCATCCTCCCAGAGCAGTGTGCTTCCGGAATTCGAAAGGTCCAGCAGGAGGGAAGCCCCTTCGCACAACGTGGTATCTGCACCCAGTTCGATGCTCGGACCTATCAAAGCGGTCACCACCGCTTGGTCCGTGCTGCTGCAGCCATCAACCGTTACCGTTACGGAAATGATCTCAGCCACGTTGGTGACGTATTGTGCCGCTGTTGAACCGTCCTGCCACAGGTAGGTGGCATCGACCGTTGTGGCATCGAATACTGCCATCGTTCCAGGGCAAAGTGCAACGTCCGGGCCGAGTTCCACGATGGGCAGTGGGTTGAAGGTGACCTCGATGGCATCGGAGACCACGCATTGCCCCACAGTGACATCGACCGCGTAGTTGCCACTGGCGAGTATTGTTCGGACGGGATCCGTTGATCCATCCTCCCACTGGTAGGTGCCTCCAGGGATGCTGGCATCCAGTTCGAGGGATCCACCGGCACACAGGACCAGATCCGGTCCGAGTTCAACGGAACCGGGATCCGCGTACACCACAACGATGGTATCCGCAGCGTTGCATCCTACGGTTCCAGCGATCGATACCCAATAGAGCCCGGGTGCAGAAACTTCATAGGAGGAGGCCTCGATCACATCGTTCCAAGTGGCGACTCCATTCGCTGGGTCAACGGATAGTTCCAGTACTTCGCCGGGGCAAAGCAGCGTATCTGCGCCGAGGTAGAAGTCCAATGAGCCGAAGGTCACGGACACGACTTCGGAAACCACACAACCGTTCAGGTCCACATTCACGGAATAACTGCCACTTGCCGTCACTTCGATCGTGGGAGAACTTGAACCGGTGTTCCAATCGTAGATGGCATCAGGCCAGGTCACATCCAACGAGATGGCGGTTTCTCCCCCACATAGGATCATGTCCGGGCCAAGGTCGATCAACGGAATGGGGTCGAATGTCACATCGACCGCATCGGTCACGCTGCAATTTCCACTGAAGACCTCCACGGAATAGTTGCCGCTTGTGGTTACAGTGATCGTCGGAGTCACTGCACCATTGCTCCAGAGGTAGGTCGCACCTACGGTGGTGGCATCGAGCACCACTTGTTCACCAGTGCAAAGCGTGACATCCGGCCCAAGGTCCAAGGAAGTAGCGGTGAGGACGTTGACGTTGATCGCGTCGTTGGCGACACAGCCATTCAAAGAGACAGCGACGGAGTAGTTCCCCGTTGTAGTGGCGGTCCATGTTGGTGTGATGGCACCGGTGTTCCAGAGATAGGTTGCACCGGGCCAAGTGGCATCCAGCACGACATCCTCACCGGCGCACAAGGTGACATCCGCACCGAGGTCGACGGCTGGCATCGGGTTCACCGTAACATCGATCGCATCGGTCACGCTGCACATCCCACTGAAGACCTCCACGGAATAGTTGCCGCTTGTGGTTACAGTGATCGTCGGAGTCACTGCACCAGTGCTCCAGAGGTAGGTCGCACCTGCGGTGGTTGCATCGAGCACCACTTGTTCGCCGGTGCAAAGCGTGACATCCGGCCCAAGGTCCAAGGAAGTAGCGGTGAGGACGTTGACGTTGATCGCGTCGTTGGCGACACATCCATTCAAGGAGACAGTGACGGAGTAGTTCCCCGTTGTGGTTGCGGTCAGTGTTGGTGTGATGGCACCGGTGTTCCAGAGATAGGTTGCACCGGGCCAAGTGGCATCCAGCACGACATCCTCACCGGAGCACAAGGTGACATCCGCACCGAGGTCAACAACTGGCATCGGGTTCACCGTAACATCGATCGCATCGGTCACGCTGCACATCCCACTGAAGACCTCCACGGAATAGTTGCCGCTTGCTGTGACCGTGATCGTCGGAGTCACTGCACCATTGCTCCAGAGGTAGGTCGCACCTGCGGTGGTTGCATCGAGCACCACTTGTTCGCCGGTGCAAAGCGTGACATCCGGCCCAAGGTCCAAGGAAGTAGCAGTGAGGACGTTGACGTTGAGCGCGTCGTTCGCGACACAGCCATTCAAAGAGACAGCGACGGAGTAGTTCCCCGTTGTAGTGGCGGTCCATGTTGGTGTGATGGCACCGGTGTTCCAGAGATAGGTTGCACCGGGCCAAGTGGCATCCAGCACGACATCCTCACCGGCGCACAAGGTGACATCCGCACCGAGGTCGACGGCTGGCATCGGGTTCACCGTAACATCGATCGCATCGGTCACGCTGCACATCCCACTGAAGACCTCCACGGAATAGTTGCCGCTTGTGGTTACAGTGATCGTCGGAGTCACTGCACCAGTGCTCCAGAGGTAGGTCGCACCTGCGGTGGTTGCATCGAGCACCACTTGTTCGCCGGTGCAAAGCGTGACATCCGGCCCAAGGTCCAAGGAAGTAGCGGTGAGGACGTTGACGTTGATCGCGTCGTTGGCGACACATCCATTCAAGGAGACAGTGACGGAGTAGTTCCCCGTTGTGGTTGCGGTCAATGTTGGTGTGATGGCACCGGTGTTCCATAGATAGGTTGCACCGGGCCAAGTGGCATCCAGCACGACATCCTCACCGGCGCACAAGGTGACATCCGCACCGAGGTCGACGGCTGGCATCGGGTTCACTGTAACATTGACAGCATCGGCAACGGTGCATGAACCTTGCGTAACCACCACGCTGTACGGTCCACTGGTGGTCGCGGCGATCGTAGCGGTTACGGCGCCGGTGTTCCAAAGGTAGCTAGCACCTGGGGTGGTCGCATTCAGGATCGCAGCACCTCCTTGGCAGATCACCAGATCGGCACCGAGATCAACGGGTACCGGCGAAGCGTAAGCAATGGTGATCGCGTCGCTCGCCGTGCAGGTAGCTGCATTCGTTACGGTCACACTGTACGTGCCGGCGCTCGCTACGGTGATGGTCGGCGTATTCACTCCAGTGCTCCATGCATAGATCAGTCCAGGTCCGGTAGCATCCAGCACGATCTGCTCATTGGGACAGAGGGTGACATCCGCTCCCAAATTCACCATGGGAAGTGCGGCGACTTGGACATCGATCGCGTCGTTGACGGAACACGAACCTTGAGTGACCACCACCGAATAGGTTCCGGTCGTCGATGCCGAGATCGTTGGTGTAATTGCACCGGTATTCCATAAGTAGATGGCACCCGGTACGGTCGCATCCAAGTTCAGTGCGGTGCCTTGGCAGATCATTGCATCTGGGCCGAGGTCGATCGGAGTCGGTGCAGCGAAGCTCACGTTGATGGCATCGTTCGCGATACACCCATTCGCATCGGTCAACTGCACCGCGTAGTTGCCATTGGCTGTAGCCGTGAATGTCGGTCCCACCGATCCATCCTGCCACAAGTAGGAGGCACCCGGCTGGGTGACATCCAGGATCAGTTGATCACCGGGACAAAGGGTGACATCTGCCCCGAGGTCCAACATTGGAGTGGGCCACGCGCTGATATCGATCGCGTCGGTGTTGCTGCACGAATTCGAGGTAACGGTCACCGAGTAGGACCCCGGCCCTACACTGATGGTAGGCGTAACGGCCCCGGTGCTCCACAGGTAGGATGCACCGGCGAGTGTGGCATCCAAGGTGGTCTGTGTCCCTGGGCAGATCGTAAGGTCCGCTCCGAGATCCACGATGGGCAATGGCGTTACGGAAACATCGATCATATCGCGGACCACACAGCCGTTCAGCGTAACATCCAGCCAGTAGGTACCGCCTACAGAAACCGAAATGTCCGAAGTGATCGCTCCGGTATTCCACAAATAGGTGGCACCCGGTGTGGCCGATCCGATGGTCGCGGATTGGCCTTGGCAAAAGGTGACATTCGGTCCAAGGTCCACGGTTTGAAGCGTGAAGTGGGAGAGGGTGAAGGAGTCCGAAGCGGAACAACCATTGACGGTCACTTGCACGGAATACACCCCGGACGTTGATGCCGTGAAGGTGGGCAAGCCGGAGCCATCTTGCCAGAGGTAGGTGCCCCCTGGAATGGTGGCATCCAGCACGACATCGGTACCGGGGCAAACGGTCTGGTCCGGACCTAGGTCTACCACCGGGAGCGGTGTTACGGTCAGGTCCATGGCATCGCTGGCACTGCAACCGTTCAGCGTCACTTGTACACTGAACGTACCGGTCGTATTCGCCGTGAAGGTGGGCAACACGGAGCCATCCTGCCAGAGGTAAGTGGCCCCTGGGGTCGTGGCATCCAAAACCACTTGCTCACCTGCGCAGATCGTTCGGTCGAGCCCAAGGTCCACCACGGGTGTAGGGTTGTAGGCGATATCCACCGCGTCACTCGCAGCGCAGTTGCTCGCGGTCACTTGCACGGAATAGGTGCCCGGCCCGTTCACCAAGAAGGTGCTGTTCGTGCTGCCATCCTGCCACACATAACTGCCTCCCGGAACGGCGGCATTGAGCAGCACGGTCTGGCCCGTACAAAGGGTCAGGTCGGGTCCCAGATCCACCACGGGCAAAGGCGTGTAGTTCACGGTAATGGCATCGCTGGCCGAGCAGTTGTCGGCTGTGACCAAAACGCTGTAGTTCCCCGGTGCGCTTACGATATACCCGGAAGCAGTGGATCCATCTTGCCAGACGTAACTACCACCCGGAACACCGGCATCGAGCACCAGGTTCTGACCCACACAAAGTGTGGCATCGGGCCCAAGGTCCACCACCGGAAGCGGTGTAACGGTCACATCCACCTCATCGCGCAGGACGATGGTGCTGCTGATGCTGATATCATCCAGTCCAAGGTCATTCCCCACACCATGGCCGCTGGCGATCCGGACGCAGAAGCTTGCGCTGGTCTGTCCTGGCGCACTGGTCCATGTATTCGTGAAGGTGCTCCACGACCCTTGGGAACCGGTCTGCATCCACAGACCTTGTTGCACACCATCGATCGCCCAGTCCAGCAAGGGTGGACCTTGGGAGGCCAAGCTCATGGCGCGGACACTCAATGTGTAGGTCTGTTCCGGACAGACGTTGATGGTATTGCACCACACATCCCAACCGGCATGCATCCAACCGGCGTTCACCATTAGGAAGTTCCCATTCCCGGTGCCGAAGAATTGAGCGTGATGGCTCGCCGCATTGGTCCCGATCCAGTAATTCCCATCCGGGACCAGGTTGGTGTTGTAATTGAACGGCGTAGTGAATCCGGTATTTCCACCACTGAAACTGCCATTCGTAGCGAGTTGACCAGTGGGGTAGCTCACTTCACCCCAATACGTCCCCGTCGTTCCGACCGTGATGGATTCCGCATTGGAACCCGTGCTCCAGAGGTAAGTGGGGTACCCCGGCGGTGCGGTCAAGGTCACCGTTTCGCCCTGGCAGATCGTCACATCCGCACCAAGGTCGATGGAACATGCCTGCCCTAAAGCCGAGCCTTGTATCAACAAAAGGCTAAGTATCAGCGGGTATGTGCGACGGATCTCCACTCAGTTCAAGGCAGGTGCAACCAGTGCCCAAAGTTCGGGCCATTCCGTGCTAGGACGCTGGTCGTTCGTTCTACGTTGCTCACCGAAGTATGAACATTCGGTTCATTCCCTCCAACTTGAGTTCGTTCACCTCGTGAAAAACGCGTTGGGCATGGTCGTGAACGGCTTGGCAGCGTTCTTCACTTTCAGGGTCGAAGGCAACGGTGTTGAAGCAGACCACGCCATGCTCATCGCACCGCTCTCTCAGCCCGTGCATGAATGCGCTGGAATCCACGCCACGTGCCAGATCCAGATCATCGAAGAGGTCCACCAGCACCAGGTCGAACCGCTCTCGCAAAGCGTGGATCCGAATGGTGGCATCGCCCAGGATCACGTTCAAATCGCAGTACTGGTCCAGCCCGAAATGTGCCCTTGCCAGCTCGATCATTCGCGGGTCCAGTTCAATGGCGGTGATCGCTGCAGTGGATCCCCATTCTTCTTGGAGTATCCGGGGTACACTTCCGCCGCCGTAGCCGAGCAGAAGTACACTTCGCGGAAGGGCATTCGGCTGCAGCACTTGCTTCAAGGTCCGCTGCCACACCCGATGCAAAGAACCAAAGCTCTGGTTGCCGTTGGCCGAATTGAGGACGAGTTTGCCATCCTCCCACCGCACCGCCAGTTCCCCGAAATGGCCTTGGGTCCGGACCACTTCGATGGGCCAGATCCAGCTGAACACACGGCGAAGCATGCCGCAAAGATCGGTCAACCTCCCCAGCGCTGGCCGTACTTTCGCGGCCCTTGACCGCGATCACCCGATATAAACTCCGGAAACTGGCGAAGTACACGCTGGTCACCACAGCGGTCGCGATGGCCTTTGTGTTGTTCAGCGGCGAGCCATTGGATCTGCAATTGGGTGCATGGGCCTTGTTGGGGCTTTGGACCGGGATCTTGGAAGAGTACATGTTCGGCCGTCGCTTTCGGGCTTTGGCCATTCCCTTGCAATTCATCGGGAAGGTGTTGCTGGTCAACCTACTCACCATTGCCTTGATCGCGGTGGCCTTCGGCTGGGGTTCGGAGCGCTTCGTTTGGTTCGCAGATGATCGTCCAGCGCGGGTCCAAGAGATCTTTCTGATGGCCCAACTCTACACGTTGATGTTGCGCGTGGTGGTGGTCACCTCCATCGCCATTCTCGTGGTGCAGATGGAGGAATTCATGGGGCGGCGCATGTTCGTTGGCTTCTTGCTAGGTCGATACGAAAGACCTGTGGCCGAGGAAAGGGTCGTCCTCACCATGGATCTGGTCGGCAGCACAGGATTGGCCGAGCGAATGGGGGATATGCGATACTTCCGCTTTCTCAACTACACGTATTCGTTGATGACGGATGCCATCCTGCGTAACGAGGCTGATATCCATAAATATGTCGGGGACGAGGTGATCTTCACTTGGCCCATGCCAATAGGCGTGCGTTATGAGAATTGTTTGGATCTGTACTTCGATATCCAAGAGCGGATCGAGTTGCACAAGGAAGAGATGAAAAGTGAGTTCGGTGTAGTGCCACATTTCCGTGCAGCGGTGCATGGCGGGCGTGTGATCTCCGCGCAGATCGGGCATACCAAACGGGCCTTGGAGTTAAGTGGCGATGTAATGAACAGTGTTGCACGCATCTTGGGCCTTGCCAAGGACATGAAGGCCGATATCCTGATCTCCGCCGAACTGTTGGCGCGTATCCCTGAGGCCGACCAGCGGTTCCGTCCGGGACCAGAGGAGATCCTACCCGTGAAAGGCCGAAAGCGCGAGGTGCGGGTGCATACCTTGGCGCGTATCCAGAAGGCATGAGGCGGCTCGCGATCGCAGCGATGGGTATTGTTTCCCTGGCGCAAGCCCAAGTGGTGGTGCCTTTCGCGAGTCCATTGGATCGCTTGATGGTTTTTCAGGAAGGCCGATTCGTTGAGGTGGATGCCCGTCCACCAAAAAGGTCATTTCCCATGAAGGGTGCGCTTTTGTACCAGGATGCTTCGGGAGGCTTGGGCTACTATACCGCAGAGAGCGGGAAGACCAGATGGTTGGTGCGTGAGGGTGTGAACGATGTGCAAGCAGTCGGCGACCGTGCGGCGTGGCGCTTGAACGATTCGTTGTTCGTGTTACGCTCCGGGTCCGCCGTTAGAGCAGCGACTGGGGTGGAGCGGTTCAAGGTCTCGGATAGTTTGTTGGTGTATGTAGACAGCCTGAAGCACGAATTGGTGGTGATCCACCGCAACCAACGTACGGCCATTGCAACGGTGGAGAAAGGTTCCCTCCTTCCGCAGTGGACCCAAGGCGGCAATACGGTCACTTTCTATGATCGATCCCAACGGAAATTGTCGCTCTTCCACCACGGTAAGTTGCGGGTGTTGACCGAGGATGCCGATGTGGGCATCGCCGTGAACGGAATGGACATCGTGGGTTGCTGGGATGATGTTCGGGACGAATTCATGGGCTTGGCGCGCACAGGCGAACAACGACTTTCGGGGCTGAAACCGATCGATGCGAAGGCGGGCAACGGAGTGCTGGCCTTCGTGGATGGAACGTTGAAG
>Ga0209063_1000232_pt1 | contig 52738 bp, 33 predicted proteins | sample KloWWTmeKNB19Kit_FD_187177 | JGI IMG/M metagenome (GOLD analysis project Ga0209063, IMG submission 187177) | Active sludge microbial communities from Klosterneuburg, Austria, studying microevolution and ecology of nitrifiers - Klosterneuburg... | ecosystem: Engineered > WWTP > Aerobic digester >... | reverse complement strand
GCACTGCGCCGTGTCCGGATGAAACCGCTACCGTTACCGTAACGATCAATACACCGCCAGATGCAGGTAGTGATGGAAGCATTACGCTTTGTTCCACGGATGCGGCGGCTTCACTCTTCGCACAACTTGGTGGAACGCCTGATGCGGGCGGCACATGGAGTGGACCGAGCGCTGTGGTCGGTGGCATGATCGACCCGGCCACGATGAGTGCTGGTGCGTATGTCTACACCGTCGCAGGCACTGCGCCGTGTCCGGATGAAACCGCTACCGTTACCGTAACGATCAATACACCGCCAGATGCAGGTAGTGATGGAAGCATTACGCTTTGTTCCACGGATGCGGCGGCTTCACTCTTCGCACAACTCGGTGGAGCTCCCGATGCTGGTGGCACTTGGAGCGGACCGAGTGCTGTAATTGGTGGCATGATCGACCCGGCGACCATGAGCGCTGGGGCTTATGTGTACACCGTTGCAGGCACTGCGCCGTGTCCGGATGAAACCGCTACGGTCACTGTAACGATCAACACACCACCGGACCCCGGAACGGATAGCGCGATCACGCTTTGTTCCACAGATGCAGCGGCTTCACTCTTCGCACAACTTGGTGGAACGCCTGATGCGGGCGGCACATGGAGTGGACCGAGCGCTGTGGTCGGTGGCATGATCGACCCGGCCACGATGAGTGCTGGTGCGTATGTCTACACCGTCGCAGGCACTGCGCCGTGTCCGGATGAAACTGCTACCGTTACCGTAACGATCAATACACCGCCAGATGCAGGTAGTGATGGAAACATTACGCTTTGTTCCACGGATGCGGCGGCTTCACTCTTCGCACAACTCGGTGGAACTCCCGATGCTGGTGGCACTTGGAGCGGACCGAGTGCTGTAATTGGTGGCATGATCGACCCGGCGACCATGAGCGCAGGGGTGTACACCTACACTGCTGCTGGTACGGCTCCATGCCCGGATGAGACCGCTACGGTCACCGTAACGATCAACATACCACCGGATCCTGGAAGTGATGGCGCGATCACGCTTTGTTCCACAGATGCAGCGGCTTCACTCTTCGCACTACTCGGTGGAACTCCTGATGCGGGCGGCACTTGGAGTGGACCGAGCGCTGTAGTCAGTGGCATGATCGATCCGGCGACCATGAGCGCTGGGGCTTATGTGTACACCGTTGCGGGCACTGCGCCGTGTCCCAATGAAACCGCTACGGTGAACGTCACGATCAACCCTGCCCCGGACGCAGGCGTGGACGGATCCATCGCGCTTTGCATCACCAGTCCTGCGGTGTCACTTTTCGCTCAACTCGGCGGTACCCCGGATGCCGGAGGAACTTGGAATGGACCAAGCCCTGTGATCGGCGGACAGTTCGATCCGACCACGATGACCGCAGGGGCGTACATCTACTCCGTGAGTGGCATCGCCCCATGCCCTTCGGATCAATCTACGGTCACGGTGAACGTGGTCACCAATCCGGATCCCGGAACTCCCGGTGCAGCCACACTTTGTTCTACGGATGCAAGCATCGATCTCTTTGCAACGTTGAACGGCACACCGGATGCTGGAGGAATATGGACTGGACCAAGTACAGTAGTTGCAGGACAGTTCGACCCAGCGACCAATACCGCTGGTGTATACACCTACACGATCGCAGTTCCGCCGCCATGTGTCAGCGTTTCTTCCACGGTGACCATCACACTCGTTCAACCACCGAATGCCGGTACCGATGGATCCCTTACGCTCTGCATCAGCAGCCCAGCAACTTCGTTGTTCACTTCGTTGAATGGCAGTCCGAATGCAGGTGGAACGTGGTCAGGTCCGTCGCCGGTCGTTGGCGGACAGTTCGATCCAGCGACGATGACCGCAGGCGACTATTTGTACACCGTGAACGGTACTGCACCCTGCCCTTCTGCTAGCGCAACAGTAAGTGTTAGTGTGGCAACCAATCCGGATCCCGGAACTCCCGGTGCAGCCACACTTTGTTCTACGGATGCAAGCATCGATCTCTTTGCAACGTTGAACGGCACACCGGATGCCGGTGGAACATGGACTGGACCAAGTACAGTAGTTGCAGGACAGTTCGACCCAGCGACCAATACCGCTGGTGTATACACCTACACGATCGCAGTTCCGCCGCCATGTGTCAGCGTTTCTTCCACGGTGACCATCACACTCGTTCAACCACCGAATGCCGGTACCGATGGATCCCTTACGCTCTGCATCAGCAGCCCAAGTGAGTCGATGGTGGTCGCCCTGAACGGTGCGCCAGATGCAGGTGGAACATGGAGCGGACCCAGCGCTGTGGTCGGTGGCCAATTCGATCCGTCGACGATGAACAGCGGTTTGTACACGTACACCGTTGCAGGCACAACACCATGTCCTGCTGCATCCTCAGACCTTGCTGTGGTAGTGGTTGCCGCTCCTGATGCCGGCCTTCCGGGTAACGCGATCCTATGCGCGATCGATGCAGAGATCGATCTCTTCGCCGAGTTGGGCGGTACGCCGGATGCCGGTGGTGCATGGACCGGACCGAGTGCAATTGTCGGTGGGTCCTTCGATCCAGCGACGATGGCAGCGGGCATCTATACCTACACGATCAGTGTTCCTCCTCCGTGCGTCAATGCGAGCAGCACGGTCACCATTGATGTGATCCAACCACCGGACGCTGGAACGGATGGCAGCTTGGTGTTGTGCATCAGCAGCCCGGCCGGATCGTTGTTCACTTCGTTGGGTGGCTCGCCTCAAGTGAGCGGTACTTGGAGTGGCCCTAGTGTTTTGAATGCTGGTTCATTCGACCCGGCCACCATGATACCGGGCATTTACACGTACACCGTTAGCGGAACCAGCCCCTGCCCTGCCGATGCCGCCACGGTTGAAGTGACCGTAGTTTCCACACCCGACCCCGGTGGTCCTGGCTTCCTAACAGCCTGTGCTTCGGATGCGCCTTCGGATCTCTTCACCCGTTTGGAAGGAGCGCCGGACAGCGGTGGCACATGGAGCGGACCTGGAGGTGTAATGAACGGCACCTTCGATCCAGCGACCGATGCACCTGGTGTGTACACATACACGATCAGTGTACCACCTCCGTGCAGCAGTGTCAGTTCAACGGTCACTGTTGATGTGATCCAACCACCGAATGCTGGACTCGATGGTAGTATCACGGTGTGCGCAACCGGTGAAGCCGTAGATCTCTTCGGCATACTGAATGGAAGTCCTGAGATGGGCGGAACATGGACAGGGTCTGGCGGAAGTGCATTCGACGGAAGCTTTGATCCAGTGATCGATCCGGCCGGTATCTACACGTACCAAGTTGCGGGTACATCACCTTGCCCCGCAGATATCGCCTACGTTACCGTTGCGATCACAAATGAGCCCTTTGCAGGAAACAACGCGATCTTGAATCTCTGCACCGCAGGATCGGCCATCGACATCTTCCCCAGCCTCGGCGGCGCGGATATCGGTGGAACATGGTCCGCACCCGGCGGTATCTCTTTCGACGGAACCTTTACTCCTGGCACGAGTCCGAGCGGTGCGTTCACCTACACCGTGATCGGAACGGATCCGTGTCCATCAGCATCGGCCACGATCATTGTGGATCAACTCTCCGATCCCTTCGCAGGTATCGATGGAGCCATGACCTTGTGCAGTTCGAATGGCGTTTTCGACCCATCGACCGCACTTACTGGATCTCCTGATCTTGGTGGACTCTGGTATGCACCGAACGGCACCATGGTGACCGGAGCTTTGGACGCATTGAGCGCCGCCCAAGGAACGTATACGTATGTGGTCACCGTACCTCCCCCTTGCGTGAATGACACGGCCTTGGTGGCCATCACGATCATTCAAGCTGTGGATGCGGGAGTGGACGGCAGCATCACCATTTGTTCGGATGAAGTCGCATTCGACCTCTTCGATCAACTCGGAGGAAGCCCGGATATGGGCGGCACTTGGCAAGGCCCGAACGGCGTTTCAACGGGCACCTTCACGCCGGGCGAGGATGCGATGGGCACGTACTCGTACACGATGCTAGGAACATCCCCGTGCCCGAATGATTGGGCGATCGTTGTGGTGGATGTTGAACCCTTGCCGAACGCAGGAACGGATGGCGCAACGACCGTCTGCCCAGGTGCTCCGAACGTGAACCTCTTCGCGCTGTTGGGCGGATCGCCGGATGCGGGTGGGAGTTGGACCGGTCCTGGAGGTCTCGTGAACAACGGCATCTTCGTTCCTTCAACGGATACTCCTGGCGTGTACACCTACACGGTCTATGGAACGGTTTGTCCGAATGTGAGCACCACTTCCACAGTGAGCATCTTCACAGTGCCTGCGCCGAACGCCGGTCCGGACCAGATCGTTTGTGCCTTGACCACCACACTGAATGCCACCGGAACCTGGGCAAGCGGTGTTTGGACCGGGCCACCGGGTATCCAATTCGAAGATCCTTCATCACCGACCACAATGATCGCGGCAGCACAGGGAGGTAGTTACGAACTGATCTGGACCGTGATAACGTCTGATGGTTGTTACACCTTGGACAAGATCACCATCGTCTTCACGGATCCGATCCTTCCAACAATGGCGATCACGGATGCGATCTGCTATTTGGCGTGCGATGGAACGGCCATTGTTTCTGCAACAGGAGGCAACGTGGAGCCGAGTGGATACAGCTACCAATGGTCCAATGATCTGGCGGGCAACGTGCCGATGGCGAACGGGATCTGCGCAGGCAGCTATACCGTTACCGTACTGGACACGAATGCATGCGACGTCACGGTCCCCTTCATCATTGGCGAACCCGAACCGTTGATGATCGATGTCATCACCACCACGCCAGAAACCTGTCCGGGTAGTTGCGATGGCACCCTAACGGTGATAGACCCGGAAGGCACCCTGTTCAGCATTGGTGCCACTTACGCGGAAGCGAACCTCTTTACCGGTTTGTGCAGCGGGCCCTATGCCGTACAGATGATGAACGCCAGTGGTTGTGTGGCGAACGGTGCCGGGGTAGTGGGTTCACCATCACCTGTGTTGGCGGATTTCGTCTTCGGTCCGGACACCGTCTTCATCGATGATCCGGTAGTCGATTTCGCCAATCATTCCACGCCGAATGCGATCACCTTCCATTGGGATTTCGGAGGGATCGGCAGCAGCACCGATGCTGACCCGACCTTCACGTTCCCCGGTGGCCTTGGTGACCTCTATGAAGTATGCCTTACCGCCATGGATGCCAACGGCTGCGCGGACTCGATCTGTGCGCCTGTTGATGTGTTGGACATTCTGATCGTCTATGTTCCGAACGCCTTTTCGCCCAATGGCGATGGTGTCAACGATGACTTCCTACCGATATTCAACTTACCGTGGGTCGTGGATTATCAATTCATGGTCTTCAACCGTTGGGGGGAACAGATCTTCGGCACGGACCTGCCCGGTAAACCATGGAATGGAAACTATTCCGACGTGGTTTCCCAAGAAGATGTCTACGTCTGGAAGCTCATTTGCAGGGACAAGTTCAGCGGTGAGCGCATTGAGCGCATTGGGCATGTGACCTTGTTGAAGTAGGTAAGCGCAGCCCTGTGGCATGTAACTTGGCGGACCATCCTCAAGGATGCAGACATGACCGAGTTCATTTTGAATGATCGCACGATCCGTACGGATGCGCCATTGGGCACCGTCCTCTTGGATGTGATCCGATACCACGAGCATTTACCGGGCACCAAGATCGGCTGTCGCGAAGGTGATTGCGGCGCGTGTACGGTACTCGTTGGCGAACTGAAGCCCCTCGACTCCGCTCGGGGTGACCAAGTCGAATACCGATCGATGACCTCCTGCCTGCTCGCGCTGGCGAACGTGCAAGGGAAGCACATCGTAACGGTGGAAGGATTGAACATGGACAAGCTTTCGCCGGTACAGCATGCGATGGTGGATGAAAGCGGCACGCAATGCGGTTTCTGCACGCCGGGCTTCGTGGTTTCGCTGAGCGGATGTTGTTTGTCACATGAGAGCGTGACGGAAGATCTCGCGATCCGCGCGATCGACGGGAACATATGCCGCTGCACGGGCTACAAGTCCATCGAACGGGCAGCCTCCATCATTGCCGAAAAGCTGACGAGGAAAGATGTCTCGGATCCCTTGAAATGGTCCGTGGCGAACGGATTCCTTCCCTCCTATTTCACGGAGATCGCAACACGGCTTCGTGCGATCACACATCCAACGCCGCTAGTACGGGCGCGAGATCTCGCGCCCCTCCTTGGCGGTGGCACGGACCTCTACGTGCAGAAACACGATACGATGCATCATTCACCGATCCGCTCGGTGTTCAATGATGACGCGCTGAAAGGCATTCGCATTGAAGGTGATCAATGCATCATCGGCGGGGCATGCGTAGCAAATGACTTGTTAGCGTCGGAAGAATTACGATCTCATTTCCCGAACATTGAGAAGCACTTGCTGCTGGTCTCCTCTACGCCCATCCGCAACATGGGCACGGTGGCCGGCAACTTCGTGAATGCATCGCCGATCGGGGACTTCACCATCTTCTTCCTCGCGCTGGACAGCACGATCACACTGCGTGATGCGAAAGCAGGAACACGTGATGTGATGTTGAACGCTTTCTACAAGGGCTACAAGCAGCTCAACAAATCGCCCGAAGAGATCGTGAGCTCCGTGCATTTCACCTTGCCCTCGAAGAACACGCGCTTCAACTTCGAAAAGGTGAGCAAGCGTACCTATCTCGACATCGCCAGCGTGAACAGCGCAATCCGTTTGGAATTGGACGGTGAGGTGATCCGCGAAGCGCATGTGAGTGCTGGTGGTGTAGCACCTGTTCCGAAGTATCTGGCGAACACCTCTGCCTTTCTCGTTGGTAAGCCGATCACCAACGATACGGTCCGCGCAGCGATCAAGGTGATGAACAATGAGATCGCGCCGATCAGTGATGCACGTGGCACTTCGGAGTATAAACGACTGTTGCTGCGCCAACTCTTCTTCGCGCACTTTTTGGAGTTGTTCCCGGAGCGTTTCACCTTGAAGGAATTGGTGGCCACGCCTCCGTATGAAGCTTCGGCGGATAAGACATGAAGAACATCGACAGCAACGGCCACGTCACCGGGCGATCGATCTACCTCGATGATATCCCGGTGCAGCAAGGCACGCTGTTCGCACTGCCGTACGACGCGCCATCGGCCCATGCGCACATCAAGAAGCTAGATGTATCGAAAGCGGCGGCGGTTCCGGGCGTCGTGCGGATCCTGACGTACGCGGATGTTACCGGCGAGAACCAGATCGGCGGGATCATTCCGGACGAACCGCTGTTCGCAGGAAAGGAGATCCACTTCTGGGGCATGCCGGTGGCGTTGATCATCGCGACTTCCGAAGACATTGCGATCCAAGCCCGCAAGCTGATCACGATCGAATTGGAGGAACTGCCGGTGATCACCGATCCACGCGAAGCACGCGCGAAGGGCGAATTGATCATCCCGCCGCGCACCTTCAGGTTGGGTGATCCAGGAAAAGTGTGGACTGAATGCGCGCATGTCTTCGAAGGTCGCGCCGATACGAATGGCCAGGAGCACCTCTACATCGAGACACAAGGCGCCTATGCCTACCCGACCGAGCACGGCAGTATCCGGATCTCATCGAGCACGCAAGGGCCAACTGCCGTTCAGCGCACGATCGCGCGTGTATTGGGAGTGGCCATGCACAAGGTCGAAGTTGACGTGACACGTCTGGGCGGCGGCTTCGGTGGTAAAGAGGACCAGGCATCGGCGTGGGCGGCCTTGGTAGCACTTGCAGCCTATGTGTTGAAGAAGCCAGTGAAGCTGGCCATGCATCGCATGGACGACATGCGCATGACCGGCAAGCGGCATCCGTACAGCAGCGATTTCAAGATAGGACTGAGCAAGGACCTGAAGATCCTCGCGTACGAGGCCACCTTCCACCAGAACGCTGGAGCCGCTGCGGACCTCTCCCCAGCCGTGATGGAGCGCACACTCTTCCACGCCACCAACAGCTACTTCGTTCCGAACGTGGAAGTGACCGCCTATTGCTGTCGCACGCACCTGCCGCCCAACACGGCGTTCCGAGGTTTTGGTGGTCCACAAGGCATGTTCGTGATCGAGAGCGCCATCGCGAAAGCTGCACAGGCATTGGGTGTTTTGCCGCGTGAGATCCAACAGCGCAATTTGTTGAAGGAAGGAAGCACCTTCAGTTACGGCCAGATCGCCGATCGCGTATTGGCCGATCAAGCATGGGAGCATGCTGACAAGTCGTTCAAGTTCGATGCGTTGCAGAAAGAGGTCGATGCCTTCAATACAAAGAGCACATCGCATGTGAAAGGCATGGCGATCATGCCGATCTGTTTCGGGATCTCGTTCACCAACACACCGATGAACCATGCGCGGGCCTTGGTGCATGTGTATCAGGATGGCAGTGTTGGCGTGAGCACCGGTGGTGTGGAGATGGGCCAGGGCCTCAACACCAAGATGGTGCAGGTGGCCGCAGAGGTCTTCTCGATCGATCCATCACGCGTGAAGCTGGAGAGTACGAATACCACGCGCGTCGCGAACACCAGTCCAAGCGCGGCCAGCGCAACTGCGGATCTCAACGGCAAAGCGCTGGAGATCGGTTGTACGGCGATCCTTGAGCGCATCAAGGAGAAAGCATCGCGCATGTTGAATGCGAAGCCGGAGGCAATCACGATCGTCAACGAGCAGGTGCTGAACAACGGCAAGGTGACAGACCTCGACTGGAAGAAGCTGATCCACGCATGCCACTGGGACCGCGTGAACCTGAGCGAGAGCGGCCACTACGCCACACCGGAGATCCACTTCGACAAGACGAAGGAGAAGGGCCATCCCTTCGCATATCACGTCTATGGCACGGCGGCCGTGCTCGTCACCGTGGACCGTTTGCGTGGCACCTACGTTGTGGATGCCGTGAAGCTCGTGCACGATTTCGGGAAAAGCATGAACACCGCGGTGGACATTGGCCAGATCGAGGGCGGCCTTGTGCAAGGCCTTGGCTGGATGACGATGGAGGAGATCGTCTACAACGACAAAGGCAAGCTCCTGAGCAACGCACTGAGCACCTACAAGGTGCCCGCCATTCACAGCGTACCAAAGGAGATCACGATCGAGGCGCTTCTGACCGACGGCCACCCGCTGGCCATCCGCCGCAGCAAGGCCGTGGGCGAGCCGCCGTTGATGTACGGGATCGGGGTGTACTTCGCGATCCAGAACGCGGTGAAGGCCGCGAATCCGAACTACGCCCTGCGCTTCGATGCGCCGTTCACGCCGGAGAAAGTGTTGATGGGGTTGTATGGGCAGATGGAACGCAGATGACGCGGATGGTTATGATTAACGCGGATCTGAGAACGCAGGACGAAATAGTGAGCAAAATGAAACGGCTGATGGAATCAATTTGATTTGGCCTCTCGGCCCTTTCCAAATGAAATCACCTGCACGTACGTGGAAGCCATGGTACTGTATCGCGGCCTTGCTTGTGATGAATATCGGCAGCAATGTTGCACCCCCTGAGTTCGCTGCCATTCTGTTCCTGTTGATCTGGTTTGCCGCAGGATGGTACTTCTGGGATCTCGGAGGACAGTTGAGTGAACGTCTACCAGCAGGATCCAAAGTGAACTATCGTCGGTTCAAAGTGGGCGTAGTCTACATCCTAGTAGTACCAGTCATTTTCGCGTGGTTTCCGCAAGATGAGTTTCTGCTCAATAATTACACACCTTCCGAGTACGGCTGGAGATGGGCGATGATCCCGGTGCAACTTGCGTTCGGATACTTCGCTTTTTACAACCTCTACTTCTTATCCAAGGCAGTGCTTGATATGCGCAATAAGCAGGGAAGGCAAGAGCATCTTGTACAGTACCTGCTTCTATTCTGGTTCTTTCCGATAGGGATCTTCTTTTTACAGCCTCGGATTGACAGCGTTTTGGGTGGACCTTTGAGGTGATGATCTATCTCGCTGATCGCGTGAGGGATAGGAGCAAGTAGCCCGCAGCGAAGCGAGGACTACTGCGGATAGCCCGACGGCGACATCCTGAGCGAAGCAAAGCGGAGTCGAAGGACGAGCCGGCACGCCCAAAATGGAACGCAGATAACGCAGATCGTTATGATGAACGCAGATCTGAAATTCCTCTGATCCGCGTTTATCTGCGCTCCATCCGCGTCATCTGCGTTCTATCCTTTCCTCCTCCCCTCCAAGATCTTCAAGAACGACCGCGTCCGGATCTCCGCCAACGACAGCCCCGTGGCCAGCGCCTCCGCCTCGCTGATCGCGCCGCAGTTAAGCCCGCGCAGGAAATAGTTGAGCAGGCCCTGACCCGTCGCGGCATCGTCGAAGACATCGCTGGTGAGCGTGGCGCGGGCGGCGCGTTCCACGAAGGCCTTGAGGCGCGCGGCGGCATCGTCGTAGCTCTCCAGAAAGAAGCTGTAGACGGCGGCATAGCGCATGGGGAATTGCGCGGGGTTGAGGTCCCAGCCCTGGTAGAGGCCTTTCCAGAGCGAGTGGCGCGTGTGGTCGTACGCCTTCTTCCAGTTGCGGTGTACCACGGCCTTGTTCTCCGCGCGTTGTTTCGGTGTGAGCTTCTTGCCACGATGTGGGCCGATGGGCATCACGTTGGTGGCGCCATCGCTGAGCCAGATGCCGGTGGCGCCAAGCGCGACCTTCATCATCATGTGCGCGAAATCGCAGACGGCGTGGCCCATGTCCTGGTACTTCGCGGTGATGTTGTTGGCGGCCGTGTAGTCGTACGTGCCGAAGGCCGTGGCGATCATGCGGCCCTTGCTGGCGAGCACATACTTGCGCAGCGGGTTGCTGCCGTCCGCACTGATCACGCTCTGCGTCGTCTCCACCATCATCTCCATCTTCAGTGCGCCTTTCGTGATCTTGGTATTGGCCTCGATCGCTTCGAAGAGTTGCACCAGCGCCGTGATCTGCTCGGGGATGGAAACCTTGGGCAGCATCACCACGAAGTTGTCGGGCAGTTTGCCGTTGGTCTTGCTGGCGAGCGTGGTGAGGAAGATGTCCAGCGTGCGCGCGCCGCGTTCCTTCAGGTCCTCGGTGAAGGGCTTGATGCGGATGCCGATAAAGGGCGGCAGCGACTTCGCTTTCATGCCCTTGGCCACTTCCAGAGCGGCCTTTTCGGCGGTGGCGTCCTCCTCTTCCCAGCTGCGGTTGCCGAAGCCGTCCTCGAAATCGATGCGGAAATCCTCCAGCGCCTCGGTGCGCAGCTTGTTGATTACCTTGTTGTAGGTGGCGTAGGCGAGCCAGCCGGTCTCCTCCTTGCGCTTGGCCGGCGACAGCTTGTCGAAACGCTTCACCAGCTTGGCGATGTCGGCTGCTTTCTTGGGCAACTTCTCGTAACCGGGTAGTTCCAGCGCACGAGCGAACTCGGTGAAATCGGCGGCATTCTCCGTCAACGTTTTCAGAGCGGCGTTGGCCATCTTCTGCGCGGTTTCCGCAGTGAAGAGGTCGGCGCCGCCGTACACGGTATGCACGGGCTGACGGTCGGGCCGGTCGCCGGGGTAAATGACTTGGAAGGCCTTGTTGGCCTTGCCGAGGGTCGTAAGAATGCGGGACCTGTCCTTGGTTGGAACGCTGAGTTTCATGAACGAGTAATGTCTAGAAAGATGGTGTAGTAAAATGGATCAACTCCCCCGATACGTCGAATACCCCCACGGGCTCAATAGCAGCGGCACGTGGTAGTGTCCATCGGCGGCCAGTTCGAACACCACCTCGATGTAGGGGTAGAAGCTCTTGGTCTTGTTCTCACTGAAGTAGGCCGAGACATCAAAGCGGATGCGGTAGGTGCCTTGGGCGAGTTTCGTGTCCTTGGGCAATAGATCGGGTACGCGGCCATCGGCGTTGGTGCTGCCCATGGCGATGTCCTCCCACTTGTGCTCGGCGGTGGACTGTTGCAAGGTGATGCGCACACCACGAGCGGGCATGCCACGGGCGGTGTCGAGGATGTGGGTGGAAATGGTGGACATGATGGTCTAATTAACCGCCAAGGCGCAGAGACGCGAAGAAATGCAACTCCCCTGCGCCTTTGCGTCTTTGCGGTTGATACTCACGCTAGAAGTTTCTTCAGCCGCAACCGTGTGATCTTGTTCTGTTCACCCGCCGCGACCAGGATCTCGTCCTTGGGGTCGTTCTTCATTCTGGCTTCGAGCATCGCAAGCATCTCGCCCGCACTCTTGCCGGTGGCGTTCACAATGAAGATGTACCCGTACTTCTCCTCGTAGGTGGTATTGCCTTCGGCGAGCTTTTCGATCACGGCCAGGTCAGCACCTTCTACCCCTTTCTGCTCACCTACCGCCCATGTCTTGGTATTGGCGTACTTCCTCGCGAGGCTTTCGACATCGCCGATCTTCGGGTGGTGAGTGAAGGCTTCCTCGTAGTCATCCACGTCGCATTCCTCCCAGATCGTGTCACTGGTCTCGATCACCTCGGCAAGGCTTTCATAGGGCCTGGCATACACCATGCGTTCCACCCACTGGGCAGCACCGCAACATTGCTCGAACGCCGCAGTTGCATCGGCTTCGGAGAGACGGTTGAGTTGGTCGATAGTCATGTGGAGAGGCAACCGCAATGGCGCGAAGACGCAGAGAAAGTAATCAATATTTCCTGTTCGATGCCTTTTGGCGTGATACACATGCGATCCGGAATTGACCGCAGCATTGCATCCGCACTTTCTGCGGCCATCATCGCGATCTGCGTCATCTGCGTTCCATATCACTTCGCTATCGTTCCCCAAAGCCGCATCCGGCTCACGCCACCGTCGGGAAAGATATTCAAACGTACGTGCGACACGGCTTCCTTGCAAACCAGCTCCTTTTCGTAGCTGTGCTCGTGGTCTGCTTGGAGCTTGGTGCGTTCGATGATGGTGGACCACTTCGCTTGAGAAAGGTCATCGCTTTCGCTCATGCAGCCTTCCAGCGTGAAGCTGTCCGGGTAGTTGCCCTTGAAATGGCAGGTATCGATCAACGCCTTCTTGATGATGCCCTTGTGCGCGAGCCGCACGATCACCCAGTCGCGATTGTTGGGTGTGCGGTTACGCTTGGTCTCCCAGCCATCGCCCATGTTCACGCCGCGACCGGGCATGAGCAGGTTGTTCATGTGGCTGAAGAACATGTCGTTGCATTGGATGGAGAGCGCGCCGTTCTGCGCTGCGGCCAGGTCGATCAGCTCGTCGGGCTTGGTGCTGGACCAGTCGCGTTGCACCTCGCCGTAGACCCGCAGCCGGGCCACGCCGCCGTCGGGGTAGATGTGGAGCCTAACGTGAGTGACGAGGTTGTCGGTATTCGGTTGTTGGTTGGGCTGTCGCACATTCCCACGCGCGTTGGGCGGTGCGACGGACGAACTGACAACCGACAACTGAGTTCCATGTGCGCTGGACGGTGCGAAGGACGAACCGACAACCGACAACTGAGCCTCCACCAAATGCTGCGAACCCGGGTTAAGCACTGTTCTCGGCAGCACCTCCACCCAATCGTTCCCCTCCCCGTTCTCGTTCTTCAGTCCATCCGGCGCATAGCACGCCTCGATGGAACAGGCCTGTGGCTGGTTGCCGAGGAAGTGCGCGGTATCCACATCGAAGCCCTTGATCACGCCCGCTGCACCGAGTTGGATCACAGCGATGTCATGCCCTTCCGTGCGCTTGCGGCGACTTTCCCAGCCGTCCATCCACTTGCCGCGGTCGGTGTACTTGTCGGCGATGAAGATGGGGGTGCTGGGCTTGATCAGGTTCTCCTTCTCGGCGAAGAAGTCATCGGTACACCACAGCACCTGGCCCCCGAAGCGCTCGGCGGCGAGGTCGATGAGGTGGGCGAAGGCGGGGGCTGAAGCTTTCGAGTTGTCCATCCGTTGATTCAAACTAATTCCAGAACTGCCACCACTTCTTGGTGGACACCGAGGCCTTTGGAGATGTCACTGGTACTTTCCAGTAAGCGGCCTCCTCTATCTCTTCCCGGCTGCGACTGTCCGCGAACTTCAAGTAACCCATGTCATCAGCCTCGCCAGTGAGCCTTATGCGTCCTGAGTCGAGCAAGTCCAACACCCGCTGAATGTCAGCTTCAATGGCCGGATAGAATCGAGCCGCTACTTCGAATTTCCGCTCACCTATCCGATACGTGTCCGAGTCCAACGGCAGCCCGTATCGGAAAGCCAAGCAATCTAAGAAATAGTACCCCTTGCAGTAGAGGTCATAGAACTTGATGATGCCTGCAACGTAGTCGCCCTCTCGCTTCATCACCCCCGACAATAAGTTCCTCAGTTTCCAAGTCTCGTACTTGCCAAGGTCAATGTGCTTGCGAAGCAGCTTAGCCAACTCATGGCTCGCGCCGGACGCCTTGTAGCTCAACGATATGAAATCCAAGTACTCATCCTCCGGAACGATGGGTTCCAGTTCCTTACTACTGTATAACCACTGTTCGAATTCCTGAATGGGAGTTTCACCCTTCAGTGTTTTGAAGAACAGAAGTTCGATATGCTCCGGCAAGACGATCATTTGGACAATAGCGCCTGCATGTCTGTCACAGGGCTGAAGCTACCGCTCCCATAAATCGTGTTCCCTTCTACAATCGTCCGCTCCACCATCCCATGGAATGTTCTCCCCGCATACGGCGTGAGCTTGTGCCGATGCTGGATATCCTCCTCCTTCACCACAAAGCTCGCTTCCGGATCCCAGATCACCAGGTCGGCATCGCTGCCGGGAGCAATGCGGCCCTTCTGCTTCAAACCAAGGAATTGGGCTGGGTGCTTGCACAGGAGTTGCGCGACATCTTCCAAGGAGAAGCCACGCGCCTTCGCACCCGTCCAGAACGCAGGAAGCCCGAACTGCAGGCCCGCTATGCCGCCCCAAGCCTTCATGAAGTCGCCGCTCTGCTGCTCCTTGATGTCCGGTGGTGCGGGGCTATGATCCGAGGCGACGAAGTCGAGCGTACCATCCTTCAGTGCTTCCCAGAGCAGTTCATTGTTCGCCCGCTCGCGGATCGGCGGCGCGCACTTGTACTCCGTGGCGCCATCAGGGATCTCCTCCGCGCAGAAGACCAAGTAGTGCGGACAGGTCTCGGCGGTGATACCTAGGCCGCGCTTCTTCGCATCGCGGATGAGCGGCAGTGCTTCCGCGGCGGAAACGTGTACGATGTGGACGTGGACATCGAACTCCTCGCTTAGGCGGATCATGAGGGCGATGGCGTCGGTCTCCCATTTGGCGGGACGGGATGCGAGGTAGGCCGCGTAAGAACGCGGTTGGTTGTCAGTTGTCAGTTGAGGCCGTCGCACATCTCCCCGCGCGCTGGCCGGTGTGACGGATGAACCGACAACCGACAACTGAGTTCCACGCGTGCTGGCCTGTGCGACAGACGAACCGACAACCGACAACTCCCCCTCACGCGCGTCGGCCGGTGCGACGGATGAACCGACAACCGACAACGGTGTCTCCAACTCGCAGTGAACCAACAAGGTCGCTCCATGCTTATTCAAAACAGGCATCGCCCTCCGCAGATCCGCTTCGGTGACGTTCGGGAATTCGTCTATGCCCGAATGCGTGAGGAAGGCCTTGATGCCGAAGACGCCTGCATTCAGCAATTCATCAAGGTCGTCGATGTTGCCGGGAATCGCACCGCCGTAGAAACCAACGTTGACGTGCAGCTTTCCTTTCGCGGCTTCCAACTTCAGCTTCAGAGCAGCGACAGTGGTGGTGACCGGGCTCGCGTTCAGCGGCATTTCGATCAGCGTGGTCATGCCTCCGGCCGCAGCGGCTCTGGTGGCGGTCTCGAAGCCTTCCCATTCCGTGCGCCCCGGCTCGTTGATGTGGACGTGCGCGTCGATCACACCGGGCATGATCACTTTGTTGCCGACTGTTTCGAAAAGGATGCCTTCTAGTTGCACGCGACCGGGTATGACTTCCTTGATCTTGCCTTCAGCGATGACGACGGTGGCTTCGATCACACCGGTTGGGGTGATGACGCGGGTGCTATGGATCGCTACGCTCTCCATGGATCTGATTGAACCGCGGAGCACGCAGAGGACGCGGAGAATTGCATTTCCTCAGCGCTCTCCGTGCGCTCTGCGGTTAAAAGTATTTCAGCGGTCATTGCGTTTTCGCTCCTTGCAGGATCCACCGCTTCAACACCGTCCGCTCTTCCTCCGTCATCCCGGTCTTGTTGCCTTGGGGCATGGTATGCGTTCGTACCGCGCGCGTCATGATCTTATCGGCCATCCCCTGGATCTGCTCGGGGGTATCGTACATCACGCCGTTGGGTGCTGAGGGCCATTGGTCATCCGTGGGGTTGGCGCTGTGGCATTGTACGCAACGCGCTTGGATCACGGCGTTCGCTTCTTCAAAGCTGACGGGTATCGTGACATCCAGACTCTCCTCGAATGCGGGTGAGATCGCCATGCTCAGTACCACCAGTGCAAGGATGCTGATCACCAAGACCCACGTGCGTTTGATGCCCCGCTCGAGCAGGTTCCAGTAGTGCTTGATGCCCGCACTGGCCACCATGATCACCATCAGGATCAGCCAATTGCCACTGTGCCCGAAGGTGCTCGGGAAGTGATTGCTGAGCATGATGAAGACCACCGGCAAGGTGATGTAGTTGTTGTGCAGGCTGCGCTGTCCGGCCTTTTTGCCGAGTGTTGCATCCAGCGGTTGGCCGGTCTTCGCGGCGCGTACCAAGGCTTTCTGGCTGGGGATGATGGTGAAGAACACATTTCCCGCCATGATCGTGCCGAGCAACGCCCCCACGTGGATGTACGCTGCACGTCCGCTCAACAAGTGTGAGAGTATGAACGTGATCACGCCCAGCACCACCACGCCCACCAGCGCGAACAGGTCCTGCCGCAACACCAAACGTGATCTGGACATTGCATCGTAGATCACCCAACCCAGCACCATGGAACCGATGCCGATGGCCAATGCTTGCGGTGTTGAAAGGGCCGCAACGGTGGGGTCGATCATGAACGCTTTTGCATCGGCGTAGTACACGATGAACATCAGCGAGAACCCACTGAGCCATGTGAAATACGCTTCGTACTTGAACCAATGCAGGTGTTTCGGGATCTCCTTCGGTGCCACCTTGTATTTCTCCACGTAATAGAACCCGCCGCCGTGTATGGCCCAGAGATTACCGGCGAGCTCATCGCGCAAGCCCTCGGTGCGGTTCAGGTTGTTCTCCAAAAAGATGAAGTAGAATGAGGCCCCGATCCACATGATGCCGGCGATCACGTGGACCCAGCGCACGGCGAGGTTGAGCCATTCCATCGCGTAACCCTGCATCGGTGTGCCCTGAGCGGCGATGTACGCGAGGTAGCCGCCTAGCAGGAGCAGTCCGAAGAATTTCGAGGCTTGGCGCGAAGCGATAGCGGTGGAACGGACATCCTCCAGATCGAATCGGTTGCCGGGTGATAAGCTATCCAAGCCCAAGCGTTCCTTGAGTTTGTTGGCCAATTGGCGAAACCATAAGAAGAGGACCAGGAACAGACCAAGCAGGGTGGCGACCGCGAGCTTCTCCGGGCTGGCATCCAGCTTCTCGAGGAAGGTCGGTGCGGATCCTTCCTCTGTAACCGACGCGCGCATGACCGAAGGATCGTCAAGTCCAATGGTGTCCACGACAGGGATCTCCGCCCGGACGACAAGCGCCCAGCCAAGGATCAGGAGAAGTATTACCAAGCGCCACATGCCAACGAAGATGCGGCATCTGTAGCATTCACACACCAGCCCCTGATCCCGATACCTTTAACAGATGGACGTGGATAAGGAACTGCATCTGTGGCGGAATGCCCTAACCGCGCTTGTGCGTGGCGAACAATGTGTGCTTCTCGTGGTGGTGGCGAGTGATGGTAGCAGCCCTGGTCGAGCTGGTTTCAAGGCTCTGGTCACTTCAGAGGGTGCGCTGTTCGGCTCCATTGGTGGGGGGAGCATGGAACACAAGTTGGTGGAGTTGGCGAAGGTGCGTATGACCCAAATCTCCGGAGGGTCTCCTGAGGTACGAAGGAACCCTGCGGCCACCGACCCAGCACACGTAAGGTCCTCTGCGAGAGACCCGGCGGAGGTTTTGATGAGCGAGGCTGAAGCCTTCCCTTTCCTCAAACGTCAGGTCCACCGGGCTGATGAACCGACCGATCGTTCCGGCATGATCTGTTCCGGCGAGCAGACCGTCGTTTTCTTCCATCTCGACCAAACCGTTCTCCCGCTGTTGAAGCACATCACGGGCCATCTGGTGAATGGACGGTCGGTCGCCGTGCAGCTTGGCCCCACCGGTATGCGAACAGACGACATTCCCGGGCCTTCCGAGCACCTCGCATTCCAACGAAACTCGGACACGGACTGGACCTTTTCAGAGAGGCTGGGTGTTGAACAGCGCATGGTCATTCTAGGGGCGGGGCACGTCGGCTTGGCACTCAGTCGAACGATGAACCAGCTCGGCTTCCACGTGCATCTGATGGACGATCGCGCCGACCTGAACACCATGGATGCGAACCAATGGGCGCAAAAGCGTTCTGTGGTGGAATACGAAACCATCGGGCACATCATCAGCGACGACCCGGAATTGTATGTCGTGCTCGTCTCCTTTGGCTACCGGACCGATGACATCCTCGTGCGGCAACTGATCCGCAAACGCTTCAAGTACCTCGGCATGATGGGCAGCGTGGAGAAGATCAAGACATTGATGGATGGGCTGCGGAAGGATGGTTTCACGGAGGAGGAGATCGACCGTGTGCGAGCACCGATCGGTGTTCCCATTGGAAGCAAAACCCCCGAAGAGATCGCTGTGAGCATTGCGGCCGAGATCATTGGGGTGAAGAACAGCACAGCATTTCGAGATTCCATCCCGGCTCGAGGTCGGGATGACAGCCCGGAATGACGTGCCCCTTCAAAGCAAAAGCCCCGGTTTCCCGAGGCTTTCGCATAAGACAGAAGACAGTCCTGCATAAGACGATCCTCACACGTCCAACTTCGCGTAGATCGCGTTCTTCTCGATGAATTCGCGGCGAGGTGGGACCTCGTCGCCCATGAGCATGCTGAAGACGCGGTCGGCCTCGGCACCGTTCTCGATGGTCACTTGGCGGAGTGTGCGGCGGCTAGGGTCCATGGTGGTTTCCCACAACTGTTCGGCGTTCATTTCACCAAGACCCTTGTAGCGCTGGATCCCAACGTGAGCATCCTTGTTAACACCTTTCATACGCTCGATGGTGGCATCGCGCTCTGCATCGCTCCAACAGTACACTTGCTCCTTCCCCTTTTTCACGAGGTAGAGCGGCGGTGTTGCGATGTAGAGATAACCCTGCTCGATCAGCGGCTGCATGTGGCGGAAGAAGAAGGTCATGATCAACGTTTGGATGTGGCTGCCATCCACGTCGGCATCGCACATGATCACGATCTTGTGGTAACGCAGCTTGTCCATGTTCAGCGCCTTGCTGTCATCCTCCGTACCGATGTGGACACCAAGCGCCGTGTAGATGTTTCGGATCTCCTCGTTGTCCAGGATCTTGTGTTGCATGGCCTTCTCCACGTTCAGGATCTTACCCCGAAGTGGAAGGATCGCCTGGAATTCACGGTTACGCCCTTGTTTGGCTGTTCCACCCGCAGAATCTCCTTCGACCATGAAGAGTTCGCTGGCGCTGGCATCCTTGCTTTGGCAATCGGCGAGCTTACCAGGTAGGCCACCACCGGAGAACGCGCCTTTCCGCTGCACCAGTTCGCGGGCCTTCTTGGCGGCGTGCCGGGCGGTTGCGGCAAGGATCACCTTGTCCACGATCTGCTTTGCGTCTTTCGGATGCTCCTCGAGGTAGTTCTCGAGCATCTCGGCCACGGCCTGATTCACGGCGCCCATCACCTCGCTATTGCCCAACTTGGTCTTTGTCTGGCCCTCGAACTGCGGCTCTTGCACCTTCACACTGATCACACACGTGAGCCCTTCTCGGAAGTCATCTCCCGCGATCTCGAATTTCAGGTTCTTCGTCGCGCCGGTACCGTCCGCATATTTCTTCAGCGTACGGGTCAGGCCACTGCGGAAGCCTGCGAGGTGCGTTCCTCCTTCATGCGTGTTGATGTTGTTCACGTACGAATGCAGATTCTCGCTGTACGAATCGTTGTACACCATGGCGATCTCCACCGGGATACCTTGCTTCTCGCCCTCCATGTAGATCACTTCCTCGATCAATGGTGTTCGTGTGCTATCGAGATAGCGCACGAATTCCGGCAGGCCGAGCTCACTGAAGAAGGTTTCGGATACGAAGCTTCCATCCTCGTTGGTGTGGCGCTCGTCGGTGAGGTTGAGGCGGATGTTCTTGTTCAGGAAGGACAATTCGCGCAGGCGGGCTGCCAGCGTGTCGAAGTTGAATTCGGAGACCTGGAAAATGGTCGGATCGGGATGGAAGGTGACGATGGTGCCACGTATATCCGTGGTACCTACTTCCTTCACATCGTACTTCGGTTTGCCCGCGCTGTATTCCTGCTGGTAGACCTTACCGTCGTGATGCACTTCAGCAAGTAGAAAGTCGCTCAACGCGTTCACGCAGCTCACGCCCACGCCGTGCAGACCGCCGGAGACCTTGTAACTGTCCTTGTCGAACTTTCCGCCGGCGTGGAGCACGGTCATCACCACTTCGAGGGCACTACGGCCTTCCTTGGCATGCATGCCCACGGGGATGCCGCGACCGTTGTCCTTTACCCGGACGCTATTGTCCGGCAGGATGGTCACATCGATCGTGTCGCAATGACCAGCCAAGGCCTCATCGATGGAGTTGTCCACTACCTCGTACACCAAGTGATGGAGCCCTTTGGTGCTGATATCACCAATGTACATGGCCGGTCGCTTCCGTACCGCTTCGAGACCCTCAAGCACCTGAATACTATCGGCTGAATAACTTGCCGCTTCCTTCTTCTTCTCGCTCATTTCCACTGCTGTGTCAGACATGGTTCCGGTAGGTTCTACGCCCCCTTTTCGGAGCGCACGCGAAGATACCCGATCCCCGTGGGTATTTGAGCGGTTTTTCCCAACAGTGACGCGGCGTTTGTTGATAATTAACAGTGCCTCGGAACTTGGTCGTCTCGGCTGATAATCGTATGAAATGGACGAACGACCCCAGAGGTCGACCGAAGCGAAGTGAACGGCACCTCCAGCGCGGTTCTCCAATGCCGACTCCGGGGAAAATCGTCGTTCCCCTTACCCCAGTTCACATGAGGCACTACAGCCTGATCCATGCGATCCAGAAGGACGACCCGATGAAGCCGGGGATCAGCCCTTTACAGCCCGAACATGGAGGTATAGCGATGGATGGGTCACCTTTCCACAATGACCTTGCTGTTCATGATCAACTGGCCGCTTTGGTCCCGTACCTGAAGGAAATAGGGGCCAGTGGGAAGCTTCCCCAAGTGCACCACAGGTTGATAATTCGTCCGTATTACCGATCGGCCCAAGGCATCAAGAACCTCGACCGTCCGAGCTTCTGAAAGCGTTGGCAGCCATAATTCATCAGCTGTCGGATTTGGACGAACTTGGTACGATCCAGAACCGAGGTGTTCGAGCACAGCGGTTGGAGGAAGATTGAAAGCGGCCAGCGACAATCGGACCTGACCATTCACCTCGGCAAAGAAACCGCTCAGGATCAGAAGGTCCCCGAATTCCTCGGCATCAATACCGTAGCCCCCGAAGTTGAAGGTCGCGGAGAAGGGACCCACGACACCCGAGACCGGGTCCACATAGGCGAATCCTTGCCTGTCCTGACCACCGATCGCGCCAGCACCTTCGAATACACCAGTGATCATCAGCTCTCCATGTCCGCTCCATTTCAGTTCGGAAATACGATCGTTCGCACCGGGGTTCCATGGTAACGCAGCCCCAGTGATGGTGGAAACCGCTGCCAGCGCATCTCTTGGTTCACCCGAAACCGTATGGCCCTCTGCGGACTGAAAGTGTCCACCGATATACAGGTTCTCGCCAGTAGGATCCAGCAGCAGGGAATACACCATCGCCGTTGAAGTACCGATGGCGACAGGTCCAGCGAGAGGAGCTGTCCAAGCCGTCGCGTTATTGGTATTCATTGACGTGGATAAGGCGGCGATCCGGTCGCGCGGTTGTCCGCCGATGGTACTATTGTCCGCTCGGAACGAACCACCTACATAGAGCGTAGACCCATCCGAAGAAAGGGCCATCGTGACCACGGACCCTGCCGTGCAATTGGGATCCCATGGTAAAAGTTCGGTTTGTTGGGGATCCGCATTGAAAGCCGCCAAGCTGCTGCGTTGCACACCGTCCACGGCGGAGAAATAGCCTGCGGCGTATAGTACACTGCCATCCGGAGAAAGCTCGATCTGCGAGACCTGTTGATCGGGTCGTGGACCCCACGGCAATGCTAGGGCCGTATTCACATCCAAAGCGACCAGGTGCTTGCGTTGCTGCCCACCGATCATTTCATTGAAGCTCCCAGAGCCGTAGAGCACTTGGCCATCTGGACTAAGGGCGAGATCGGAGATGGAACCATAATCATTCACTGCCCCGGCATCCCAATCCGTGGGTCGGCCAGTTACGGGATCCATGGCCATCAGCTTGTTCCTGACCTTTCCCCCGATGCTGGTGTACCAACCACCAGCGAATATCTTGGAGCCACTCACCGTGAGGGTGTAGATATCGCTGCCTGACACGGGATCCCAATCCGTCACCGCAGAACTGGTCATATCCACTGCTGCGATATGCCTGCGCACCATACCGCCGATCTCGGTGAAATCACCACCGACATGGACCACGTTGTCGTGCAGGGCAACGGCGAGCACATCTTCATCGGTGTCCGCCACCCAATCCAGTACCGAACCTGTGGGGAGATCCACCGCACCGAGATTCTCTCGGGGCAGACCACCAAGCGTGGTGAATTCGCCACCAAGCACCATGATATCGCCCTCAATATCCATGGCCCTTACGGCACTGGATGCGACTACGGTCCAAGGCAGGAGCGAGAAGGTGCTGGTATTGAAGGCGGCGGTACGGGTACGCGATTGGCTAGCAATGGTGGTGAAACTCCCTCCGATGTAGACCGTGCCACCATCTTCGGAAAGCCTCATGGCGAATACCTCACTGCTTGGGTTCGGGTTCCAACTCGCGAGTTCACCCGTCACTTTGTCTACTGCTGCGAGGTAATTCCGTTGCACACCGTTGACCGAGCCGAATTTCCCGCCCATGATCAAGGTCGACCCAACAACAGCCATGGCTTTTGCCCGCGGGAAAAAGGCATCGCCGAGTACCGGCGCGAAAGGCAAGAGCGCACCGGTCATTGCGTTGACGGCCGCCACACCCGACCGGGTTTCTCCGGCCACCGTTATGAACGTCCCGCTCATGTATAATGTGGACCCATCCAAAAAGAGGGACATCATGGTCCCATCACCCACGTCCACCTGCCAGCTGTTCAAGGCACCGTTCGCATCGATGTGCGCGACTTTGGAGCGGGCTTCACCACCGACCTCAGAAAACACCCCGCCTATGTACCAACCACCCGCACCATCCGGAACAGAACATTCAACCGTACCGTTCGGCATGGGAAGGCCAAGGGTCGGTTGGCCAAGTTCAAGATCCAGAAGAGCACCATATGTGACCACCGGTCCGATGTAGTTGAAACTACCCGCCATATAGATCACTGAACCATCTGTGCTCGGCACCATTGCAGAGACCGATCCACCGGCCGTATGCCACCAATCGGTGTTCAGTGTTTGTGCGTGAACGGACGTATCGGGTAAGACCACCAGGGCGATGAAGATCACCAAGCAGAACCGAAGGGAGGAAGGGCGGCGAGTTGAATTCATGGCATGAGGTATGAATTGAAGAACGTGATGCTAAGCGAACACTGCGCATGAAGATATCGAATAACCTACTGAAAGGTGAACAAGGCGGCGAAGATGCCCCGCGTAGCTCGAAAAGTTGTTGGGGAAGCCGCTCAGAACGAGTACGTCGCTCCGCCGATCAGTAGACCGCGTTGAACAGGGTAGCGGTACCAACGCTCGTACTTACTCGCGCTCAAATTGCTCATATCCACGAACAGGCTGAGGCGTTTGGTATAGCGGTACTCCACCCCCAGGTGCAGATCCAAGTAGCCATCCAGATCTTCCACGGCGGGGTTGATGATGAAATCAGCGCTTGCATCAGCAGGGTTCGCGTAATACGCCGCCTTCCGTTGTCCCAAGAACTGGGCTTCGACATTCACGATCAACTTGCCCTGCAGGCTGTAGGTGGCACCAAAGGCGAGTTGGTATGGCGGCAGGTTCCACGCTTCGATCTGATGATCCGTGGTGTAGGTGGTGATATCGATCCGCGCATTCATCCGAAGGGCATCGTCCGCACGGTAGTTCAGTTGGCCGCTCAGGTTGAATACACCCACCCGGTCGTACACCACGGCCATACGATCCCCGAATGGCGCACTGGACCCGGTAACGAAGAGCGGTCGATCTTCCATGGCGCTGATACTGGCGCGCACATCGAAGCCAAGCGCATTGGAGAAACTGCCTCGCATGCCGCCAAAGAGGTCATACAACTGGCTGCTGTTCTTGAGTGCCGGACCACCGATCAGCCACGGGTTCTGCCGCGTAAGGCTGCGCAAGCTGTTCCGCTGCCGCGCACCTTCCAATCCGAGGTAGGGCACCAGAATATCATCGAACAAACTGTAGCTGAGGTAGGCTTTCGGATAGAAATGGAAGCTGGTCTTCCCTTGGGCATCGATGTAGATACCGGCACCCACATCCACCACATATTTATCACCCCTACGGGAGATCTGCGGCGTGAGGCCAACGAGTGTCCCGTTGGTCCGCGTATCGCCGAGGGTGGCACTGCGCACCTCACCGAACAGTCCGTTGGTGGCCACTGAACGATAGGCGTTGTTGTCGATCAGGATGCCTAGGCCGTAGCGATCCCCTTGCTCGGCCTTGCTCAGTTGGGTGGTGATCCGCACGTTGGTCTCGCGGCTTTCGCTGAGGCTGCTGAATGCATGTACCTCCAGGCCGATGTCGTGCGCCACCATCGTGCTGTCCTTGTACAAGCTTCGGATACGTCCGGCGAAACCGATGTCGTTGAAGATCTGCTTCAATGCATCGACGGGTGGTTCCGGCACGTTCGCGATGGCTTCCTCGATGCTATCATTCTTGGTGTATCCGTAGTAGCTCACACGCCTGCGATCGTACATCAAGCGGCCACCGACCTCATGGTTGCGTAGGTAGTGGTTGTAATAGCCATCCACATTGTTGAAGCTGTATGTACTTGGACCCACATCATCGATCCCGCCGTTGCTACTCAGGTGCTTCACATGTAGTCCGTACGCGTTGTCACGGGAACGTGTCTGGTCGAAGTACAACTCACCAAGTGGGGTGGTGTACAGCCCGAAGCCTCCCTTGACGTAGCCTTTGTAGAGGCGCTGTTGCGGTTGTACCACGTTCAATTTCGCGGCGGCAATGCTATCCACCGTTGCAGGAATGGAGGCCTTCACCGGCAGCACATCGAAGGAAACAGGAAGTTCCGGAAGGATGGTATCGATCAGCACTGGACGAAGATCGATCTTCTTGGCATCGGCGATCGTAGGGCTGAAAATGCCTTGGATCACATATTCACCACCACCGGGACCTTGGGCCACTAGAGCGATGGTGGTGCAGGCGGCCAGACCTGTGAGCAGGGAACGTTGCATGGAACTTCTCATTCACCATCAGGGATTTCAGTGCCGGGCATTGGAACGAAGAGGTCCTCTTGCGGCGTGGGGGTGGTCTGTTGTACCTCACTCGCGTTGATCGCATCGAGGCGTTGGCGTGCTTGGGCCACCAGGTCGGATTCCGTGCTGTTATCGATCACTGCTTGCAACGTGGCCTTGGCTTGGAAGCGATCATCCAACTGCACATACACATCGCCGAGCAGAATGAAGCCTTTCGCTTTCCAATGGTCGTACGAAGGGTACTTCTTCACCAGATCGAACACTTCTTTCTCCGCATCGCGGTGCTTCTCTTGGAGGAAGCGGACATAGGCCATGTTGTATTTCGCCTCAGCACCCAATGCATTCGAACTGTTGGTCGTGATGGCCTTGAACTTGGAGTAGGCCGCATCCAGCTCATTGCGGTCCAGCGCACTCTTGGCAGCGACCAATGCCGCTTCCGCTCTCAAGTCTGCAGTGGCTTCCGAGTTGGCAGCTACCTTTTCCGCTGCCGTGGCTGCTTCGACGGACCGGCCGAGTGCGAGCAGGGACCGCATCTGTCCCACCTGAGCGGCCAAGCGATTCTGAGGGAAACTGGCGACGCTCTCCAGGTGCACGAAATAGGGCAAGGCACCTTCATATCGCTTGTCGCGGAACAGGATATCACTGGCCCCGAACAAGGCACTTTCCATGAACTGGCCCGCCTCTGCAGCGACCACCGCTTCCAACTCCGGCAAGGCCTGCTGGTATTGGCCGCCACGGTACAAGCAATCACCTCGGTAATAGCGCGCATTCAAAGCGAAGGCTCCCTTCGGGTATTTGTTCAGGTAATCGCCAAAGGCCCCGATGGCCTGCGCGCACTTCTCATCGAAATAGAGCTGCTCCGCACTGCGGTAGTACTTCTCGTCGAGATCCAAGGTGGCGGGATCCACGAAGGTCAACGAGCGTAAATAGGTCTCGTACTCCGCCACGCGCCCTTGCTCCACGAAGATGTTTTCCAGCGCGGCCAAGGCATCGCGTGATCCATCCATCGTGGGATACTTGGAAACGATGGCCTTGAGCTGATCGATGGCATCCTGTGTATTCCCTTTCCGCTTTTGGATGGCGGCGGACTGCAACATCGAAAGGCGCACATGCGGACTGTTCGGATGCTGCGTGATCACCTGGCCGTAATAACCCAGCGCTGCGTCATCATTCTCCAGATTCACATAGGTCTCCGCGATCTGGAATTTGGAATCTGCCGCGTAGGCGGAATTCGAATTGGTGCTCAACAGCTTCTTCAGCGTAGTGATCTTCTCGTTGAATTGGCGTTGCAGTCCGAGGCAGACTCCTTTCTGGTACTGGGCATAGTCCGTCTCATTGGCTCCGGTGCGAATGGCATCGTCGTACCATTTCACAGCTTGCACGTTGTCCTTTCCAACGAAGTAGCAATCGCCGATCCGCAGCATCGCATCGGCACGTTGGCGCGCTTCGCCCTGCTTTCCGGCCACGTACCGGCGGAAGGAAACGGCCGCTTCATCGTACTGCTTCATCTTGAAGTAGGTGTACCCCATGCCGTAACCGGCCTGCTCGTACAGATCGGTGGCGTATGACCCGGTGGAATTGCGGAGGTCATCGTACTTCCGAAGCGCTGCGGGGTAGTCTCCTTGCCCGTAGTACGCCTCCGCCATCCAGAAATGTGCTTTGGCATTCACGCTTGGATCCACCGGGAATTTCAAAGCACGTTCGAAAAAGAGCGCAGCATCCTTGTACATACGCCCTTCGTACAACTCCACACCACGGTCGTAGGCTAGCTTTTGGTAGGCGCTCTGTAACCGGATGTCCTTCTGCGGGATCTCGTCCAACGAAGCCAAGGCTTCCTCGTAGTTCTTCGTCTTCAGATACACGTTCAAGAGGAACTCGTATGCCTCGCTGCGTCGCGGGGTATTCGGATAGGTGCGCAGGTAATTCTTCAGCGCATTGATCGCTTCATGGTAAGGGTCCAGACTGAGGTCGTAAGCGAGTTTCGCGTAGTTGAAGAGGGCGTCCTCGGTCACTTTCGGATCCTTCCCGATCTCGTAGGCGCGCTTGAAGGCTGTGCGGGCGTAGTTCTTCTCGTTCAACTTCAGGTAACAATCCGCCATGTGGTAAGTGGCCAATTGGGCCAAGCTGTCGTCGGCATTGGCCACGAGGTTGAATTGCGCCAAGGCCTTCTGGTAGTCGCCGCCCTTCATGTAGCTATAGCCCATGATGTAGCGATCCTCGCGACCCACACCGACCCTTTGGATGCTCTTCTCCAAGAACGGGATCGCTTCGGTGTACTTGCCGGACCGGTAATTCGCTTCCCCGGCCAGCCGGTTGATCTCGCTGCTGCGCTTCACACCTCCACCCTCTTCCAGAAGTGGCCCTGCGTAAGCGATCATCTCGTCATACTTGCCCTGTAGGAAGAGGATCTCCGCGATGTAGATGGGCACCACCTTCCCGAAGGTCTCATCGTCCTTCAACTTCTGGAAACCGGTCAGTGCGGTCTCGTAGTTACCGCGCTGGTAGTTGATGTGGGCCGCGTAATAGGTGGCAGGAACAGCGTAGGCACCGGTGGTGTTCTGCACTTCAGCGAACTCGGTGAGGGCCCGATCGAATTGGTCCTCTTGGAAGTAGGCATAGCCCCGCTTGAACCGGAACTCCTCCTGATCCGCAGGCCCCAGCGCAAACCGATCCACCTGGTCGCTCCAGTACAACGACTCTTTCCACTTCTTCTGGGCGAAGGCGTATTTGAACAACTCCAGCTTCACCACGCCCACGTGCAGATCCTCTGGATGCTCCTGCATGAACGCGTGCAACCGATAGCCCGCATCATCATGGAACAGGCGAACGGCACAGAGGGCGCTGTAGAATTCGGCTTCGGTGCGATTCGGGTCGTGTACATCGCTAATGCGATCCACTACGCGCTCCAATTCGTACTGGGCAGGACCGAACTTGGCCTTGTCGAACAATTCCAAGGCATGCACCAGGTCGGAGTTGCGGTGCTCGAAGTGCGCAGGCCGTTGGGCCACAGCGCCAAGCACGAGTCCGAGCAGTCCGGCGAACAGCACGGGCAGGCGCCTACGGGAGGTTGAATGGTCGTTCATACAGCGATCAAAGTTCTTGGGGAGGATCCGGCCTTTGCAGTACCCTCTTGGGTCTTTGTCCACGCGCGCGTGTTCACGTAGCATTGCGATCGACCGTTCAGCTCCTTGCACCTTGGTACAACGGCAACCTTCGTTCCGAAATTTCGACCTTTGGCCCCGAACGTTTCCTTTGTGTGATCCATGAGTACCAGCCCCATCATCCTCCTGCACGGAGTGCGGATCTTCCAGAGTGAGAATCTGATCTTGAACAATGTGGACTTCACCGTCTACAAGGGTGAATTCCTCTACTTGATCGGTCGAACGGGGACAGGAAAGAGCAGTTTGATGCGCACGCTGTACGGTGATCTGCCCTTGAAAGAGGGTGAAGGCCATTGCTGTGGCTTCGACCTGAGCAGTTTGAAACGTTCACAGGTCCCGTATCTCCGCAGGAAGATCGGTATCGTGTTCCAGGACTTCCAATTGCTCACGGACCGTACGGTGAACGACAACCTGCTCTTCGTGTTGAAAGCCACCGGATGGACCGACGGCAAACGCATGGACGAGCGCGTGCAGCACGTGTTGGAGAAAGTGAGCTTGGGCAACAAGGGCTACAAGATGCCACATGAATTATCCGGCGGCGAACAGCAACGGGTAAGCATCGCCCGGGCATTGCTGAACGATCCTGAATTGATCCTGGCGGACGAACCGACCGGGAACCTGGACCCGGAAACCACGGGCGAGATCCTGGACCTCTTGTTCGAGATCAGCCACAGCGGCCGAAGTGTGATCATGGCCACACACGATTACACGCACATGAAGAAGTTCAACACCCGTGTGGTACGCTGCGAGGATGGGAAGCTGCTGGAAGTGAGCGCGGCCCCTGCGGTTTAGAATGAGGATGAGGATGAGTGGCGAGTGATGAGTACAGAGTGGCGAGTCTGGCGTACCGCATTCCAGACTCGCCACTCGTCACTCACCACTCCATACTCGCCACTCATCAAAGGAGCCCCACGATCAATTCCGCATTCTTCCGGTTGCTGAAGCGTTCCTCCAGGATCTGCACGCGCCGTTCGATGGCCTGACCGTTCGCAGGTGCTGCCATGCAGGCCAGAATGCTTAACCGCATGGCCTCCGGGCTGTCGTGTACGTGACACAATTCCGCAAGGCCCGTGCCTTCGACCATAGGACTGTTGCACACCACGTGTCGTCCGGTGAAGAGGCAGAGCAGGAGCTTGAGCTTGATGCCCGTAGCTTGAAAGGTGGGCAGCACGTTCACTTGTGCTTCGCGCACCAAGCGATGGATCTCCTCCGTACCGATATTCTCGCGCAGTTCCACATTCGGTGACCGCGCCACTTCGCGTTTCAGTTCGCGGCTGGCATCGCTACCGGCGATCACCAATTTGATCGACATCCCCTTGAAGACCTTTTGCACCAAGTACAGCGCTGCTTGATCGTTCTCTGCCACGCCCAAAGCGCCATGGTAGAAGGCGAAGTCCCCGAGGCCACCCGCCACGTCCACAGCGCCGCATGCGTGGAAGGCCGGCACATGCACCACATGCTCGAAGTGCTCCGCAAAATAGGCCTCGTCCTTGGGTGAAATGGCCAAGATGTGATCCGCCTCGCTCAGCACCGGCTCGAAGCGTTGCAGCTTCCGGGCTTCGTTGTTGAAATAGGTCCGGCGGAAGGCATTTCCTTCAGCCTTGGCCAATGCCATGTAGTAGTCATGCTCCACGTTGTGGGCGCGCACCAGCCGCTTCCGCCCATGCAACCGAGGGTCACCCAAATGATAGCAACTGTGCAGACCTTCGAAGAGGATCGGATGATCGTCCTTGAGCAGCCGGTCCATCAAGACCTCGCTTCGTCGCCCAACGACCACGTATGGCAAGGCATTCAACAACTGGTGCTTGCCCGTATGGCGTGGATAATAGTGTACCGAAGCACACATCGCCTCGAGTTCTTTCGCTTGCGACCGACCGTACTCAAAGCAATGTAGGTACACCTTCACCCCCAACTCAGCCAAGGCCTTCACCTTGTGGTACACGTCTATCACACCACCGTAATTCGGCGGCGCAGGAACATCAAAACTGACGATATGGAGGTGGCGTTCAGCCAATTGATCGGAATACCGCTCTCAACGTGGCCACTTCGTGCGCACCATCCAGCGAATGGGCCGCGAAAATAGCATTCTTGCGCAAGGCTTCAAGATGCCCAAGGTCCGCTTGCAAGGCACGCACTTCGCGCACGATGAGATCGGGGTCCACTTGTGCGATGACCACTCCGGCCTCGAATTTCCGCACGATACCCGCCACCTCCGGCAGGTCTGACACCAACACGGGGATGGAAGCACGGAAATAATCGAACAACTTGTTGGGCAGACTGAAGCGGTAGTTGAGGTTCGTGTCCTTATCCAAAGAGAGGCCCAGGTCGGCGTTTCGGGTGTACTGCATCATCCGCTCGTACGGCATACGCGGCAGCAGGCGCACGCGTTCGGAAAGGCCATCTTCCAGTACCATGCGTTCCAGCACTTGCCACGCATCACCCCCGCCGACCAAAAGAAGCAACGAATCGGGTAGTTCGGCCATGGCCGCAACCGCTTCCTCCGCACCGCGTTGCACATTGATCCCGCTGCCTTGCATGATCAGTATGAAGCGGTCCGTCGGAAGTCCCAGATCCGCCCGGCTCGGCAAGGATCCAAGATCACGGGCCATTGGAATGTTGCGCACCACTGTGGGAAGGATCCCGTAACGCGTGTGATAAGCCTTCGCAATGCTGTCATTCACAGTGACCACGTGCTTCAGCTTCGGGAAGATCCAGCGCTCGATCGCCAACCAGATGCGCCGCACCCTTGGCCGTTCCACCAACTCCGGCACTTCGGTGAAATACTCGTGGCTATCGTACACCAATTGCGAACCCTTCAACCGGGCAGCCATCCACGCCGCAAGCAGTGTATCCAAGTCGTTCGCCACGATGAGCGAAGAGCGCCGGAAGATCAGCAGGAGAAAGAGCCGCAGGTTGTATTCCGCATAGAACCAAGCGCCTTTCCGGAACAGCAGACGCATTCGGTGGGTGCCATAAGGACGATCCAGCGGCAAGGATCCGGGAAGCGCCCGGCCAACCAAAAGCACAGCATAGCCCAGCTCTTGCAGGACGGTACAGGTGCGGTGGACACGGTTGTCCGTACCCAGGTCGTTGGTCACGGTGACGATGGCGCGTGGCATGCTTTCCCCCGCGCACTGTGAACAAGCCCGGAGGATGGTGCCCAAGGTAACGGAGCGCACCCAGTAAACTTGTCCTCTCGCTATGGCCTTGCAACACGACCTCGACCTTACCCCGTACAACACCTTCGGCATCGCGGCGCGGGCGGACCGTGCAGCACCCTTTCGCAACGCGGATGAATTGCGGGGTCTGTTAGCTGATCCAATGGTCAGTGGCAACCCGCTTCTGATCCTTGGCGGAGGAAGCAACATCCTCTTCACGCAGGACTTCCATGGCACGGTACTGCGAAATGAAGTGCCCGGGATCGCGGTGGTGGAGGAAGATGATACTCACGTTCGGGTGCGTGCAGGAGCGGGTGAGACCTGGCACGAATTCGTGTTGCACTGTGTGGCGCGAGGCTGGGGCGGTGTGGAGAACCTCTCCCTGATCCCCGGCAAAGTGGGCGCGGCACCCATGCAGAATATCGGTGCGTACGGCGTGGAGATCAAAGACACATTCGATTCGTTGGAAGCGCTACGGATCGCGGATGGCGAAGTGGTCCTATTCAGCAAAGAAGCATGTGCGTTCGGCTACCGCGAGAGTTTCTTCAAGCGCGAAGGCAAAGGGCTTTTCGTGATCCTTTCGGTCACCTTCCGGTTGAACAAGGAGCCGGTGCTGAACACGAGCTACGGCAACATCCAGGAGGAACTGGCGAAAAAGGGGATCACAGAGCCGACCATCCGGGATGTGAGTGAGGCGGTGATCGCGATCCGACAGAGCAAACTCCCGGATCCGGTCGAATTGGGCAACGCGGGCAGCTTCTTCAAGAACCCGGTAGTGCCGACCGAACTCGTGGATCGCATCCGCGCGCAGGAGCCGGACGTGGTGGCCTATCCCGCTGGCCCCGGCATGCAAAAACTCGCAGCCGGGTGGTTGATCGAGCGTGTTGGACTAAAAGGATACCGAAATGGACCGCAGGGTGTCCACGATCGCCAAGCCTTGGTACTGGTGAATCACGGTGGTGCCACTGGCCAAGGCGTCTTCGCATTGAGCGAGCACGTCCTGCGCACGGTGAAGGAGCGCTTCGGTGTGGAACTGGAACGCGAGGTGAACATCGTGTGATCCGAGAATACCTCTCTGATGGATCGTCCAGCGCACGGTCAGGTCGGGGCTGCATCGGTGATCGATCCGTGGCGATGCACGTCTGGAGTCCTCATCTTCGTAGCGTATGCGGAGGTTCTGGATGGTCTTTGGATCCGTGCTCCTACTCATCGGAATGCACGCTTGTACCGATCAACGGATGGTGACGGCTCCTGCGGTATACAGAGGTCCCACTCCGGTCGGCTTGGTGTACCCGCGCTGGGCCAGTGACACCGCGCACTACCCGAATATCCCTTATGACAACCCGATGACCGAAGAAGGCATCGCACTGGGCCGACGTCTGTTCTACGAGCCGGCACTCTCCCGAGATGGCACGGTGTCCTGCGCTTCCTGTCACGTACAGGAGCATGCATTCAGCGACCCGCGCCGCTTCTCCGTTGGTGTGGACGGTGAAGCGGGGCACCGGAACGCCATGGCCTTGGTGAATTTGGCCTGGTCCCATTTCTTCTTCTGGGATGCACGGGCCATGAGCTTGGAACGCCAAGCACTGGAACCTGTGAACGATCATTTGGAGATGCTGAACGCGTGGCCCGAAGTGATCCAACGGCTCAAGGAACTGCCCGGCTACGAGAACCAGTTCGATGCAGCCTTCGGCACCTTTTCCTTCGATAGTCTGCATGTGGTGCGTGCCTTGGCGCAATTCGAACGCACCTTGATCTCGTTCGATTCGCCATTCGATCGATCCCACTATGCGTGTGACACCACCGCACTCACAACAACGGAACAACGGGGCATGGGACTCTTTTTCGGTAAGGCACATTGCGCGGATTGCCACGAGCTGCCCGTATTCCAAGACCACGGGGTGATCAACATCGGCTTGGACAGCGTGCTGGTGGACAAAGGCATGGGCGCACGAACCGGGATCGAATGGCACATGGGCCGATTCAAAACACCCACCCTGCGCAACATCGCTACCAGTGCCCCGTACATGCACGATGGTCGCTTCCGCACGTTGGAGGAAGTGGTCGATTTCTATGCGGACGATGTACACCTGAACACTCCCAATTTCGATGACCACATGTTCGCTTGGAAGCTCGGCGTGGTGAAGTTGGATGCACAGGACCGGAGTGATCTCGTCGCCTTCCTGCAGGCACTTACGGACAGTTCGTTTCTGACGAACCCGGCGTACAGCGCCCCGAATTGAGTCTCTTTAAGCGTTGATCCCGCATCTTCGCGATCCAACGATGATCCACATGCTCCGGTCTTTCCTGCTCTTCACGCTACTCTCTCCGACTTTCCTGTTCGCGCAAAAGGCGCTTACGCTGAGCGATGCCGTGTTGAAAGCGGGATCGGACTATGCACCCGAACGCATTCGCGGGTTGCAATGGATCGAAGGTTCGCCCACGTACAGCTACGTGAAGGGGGATGTACTGATGCGCGGCACGCTGGGCAGGAGCATCGATACACCGATCACCGACCTCGCCGCCTTGAATAAGATGATCAGCGATACCACACTGATGAAGTCGATCCCAGCGATCACGTGGCTCGCATCGGATCAATTCCGGTTCATGCACAACGGGAAGCTGTACACCTACCGACCAGGATCGAAGGCCGCCATGTCGCTCGCGCTGCCCGCGGAAGCAGAGGATCTGGACATCGAACAAACCACGGGTGCCGTTGCTTTCACCATCGACAATGATCTATTTGTCGCGCGCTCCGGAGCGGATGCACCGGTCCGTATCACCAAGGATGGCGGGGATGGGATCGTCAATGGCAAGAGTGTGCATCGCCAGGAATACGGCATCACGAAAGGGATCTTCTGGTCTCCGAAAGGTGATCGCATCGCGTTCTATCGCATGGATGAGCGCATGGTCTCGCCATACTACTTGGAGGATATTGGCACCACCCCCAGCACGTTCGACAAGATCCGCTACCCCATGGCGGGAGATAGCAGCCACCACGTCACGGTCGGCGTATTCGACCTCAACACAGGCAAGACCACCTTCCTACGCACCGGCGGACCGGTGGACCAATACCTAACGAACATTTCGTGGGATGGGACCGGCGAATATGTACACGTGGTCCACTTGGATCGAAAGACGGAGAACCTACGGTTGGTGCGCTACGACCCGAAGACCGGCGCACCTTTGGCCACGTTGTTGGAAGAACACGATGCGAAATACTTGGAGCCGGAACATCCGGCGCGATCCCTGAAAACACGGGCCGGGCAATTCATTTGGCAAAGCGAGCGCGACGGCTGGGATCACCTCTACCTCTACGACGCTAAGAAGGGGCTTGTGCGTCAGCTGACCAAGGGCGATTGGGCGGTGAAAGAGGTTCTCGGGATGGACGCTAAGGAGTCGTCGCTCATCGTGGAAGGCACAGGGACCATTCTGCCTGGACGACCAACGGGGGCGTTGGAGACACACTTGTACCATGTGCAGATACCGAGCGGAAAGACCACGCGGCTAACCAGCGAGGCGGGCACCCACCACGGCAAATTGAGTTCGGACGGCTCCACGCTCATTGACACCTGGTCCAGCCTAGAAGTACCGTCGCGTGTCGTGCTGCGCGATGCACGCAGCGGCAACGTGATGAAGGAATTGTTGAATGCGAAGGATCCACTGTCGGGCACAACGGTCGGCACCATCGAACTGCTCACAATCCCGGGTGCGAAAGGCGATCAATTGAATGCACGCATGATCAAGCCTAGCTATTTCGATGCCAGCAAGAAGTACCCGGTCCTGATCTACCTGTACAATGGGCCGCACCTCCAATTGGTGAACAACTCCTACATGGGTGGTGCAGCGCTTTGGATGATGGAAGCCGCGGAACGTGGATACCTCGTATGGACCGTGGACGGCCATGGCAGCGACCATCGCGGACGTGATTTCGAACAAGCCGTACACCGCCATCTCGGCGAATTGGAAGTGGAGGACCAAATGCGTGGAGTGGAGTTCTTGAAAAATCTTCCGTACGTGGATGGCGATCGGATCGCGGTGCATGGTTGGAGTTTCGGCGGACACATGACCACCGCTTTGCTAACGCGACATCCGGGGGTCTTCAAGGTCGGAGTGGCTGGTGGCCCCGTGATGGACTGGCGCATGTACGAAGTGATGTACACTGAACGATACATGGACATGCCCGAGGAGAATCCGGAAGGCTATGCGAATACGGCCCTCTCTACACGGGCCGGTGAACTACAGGATGACCTGCTCATCATCATCGGCGGAAAGGATGATGTGGTGCTTCCAGAGCATGCGTATACTTTCTTGAAAGCATGCGTGGACCAAGGCACCCCAGTAGAATTCTTCGCCTACCCGGACCATGGGCACAACGTGCGCGGAAAAGACCGATTACACCTGATGACCAAAGTGATGGATCACATCGATTCCCGCATCCACCCGGAGCATTGAACGGGAACCCCATGTTAGCTCACGCATACGGCGGAGCACCCCGTTACGAAGAACTAGCTTCGCCCTGAAGTCAACGCATGATGAAGATCCTCGCCACACTCGGGATAGCTCTGCCATTGGCACTTTCGGCACAATCGATCCACATCATCGATGTCGGCGGTTATGGGAATGATACGCCGCTTCCCTACTACAGTCCAAATGCGATCACGATCCCTTTGGGCGATGTCATTCGTTGGTCCAATTCATCCGGAACACACAATGTGAATGGCACCGCACCTCTCTTCCCGGACAATCCGGAAGGATTCTACTCCGGCGAACCGGCGAATGGCACATGGACCTACTCCGTGACCTTTACCATTCCCGGGATCTATCACTATCAGTGTGATTCCAAAGGCCATGCGGACACCCAGACCGGTACGATCATCGTGGAATCGACCGAGGGTATCGGTGAGCCGTTCGGTCTTTCGGCCATCGTGGTATTCCCTTCACCAGCCACGGACGAGTTGAAGGCGGATGTTGCAAGCCGAAACATCGTCCGCGCCGAGATCATCGGGATGGATGGTCGAATGGTCTCCGATCCACACTTTACGAATACGGATGTCCTTCGCATTCCCGTGTCCGAATTGGCGGCTGGGAATTACCTCCTTCGTTTGACAGAATCGAACGGAACGAGCACATCGTTGCGCTTTTCGAAGAAGTGATCACGGGGTTCGGACCACCCGAGCCACTTGTTGGCGTCCATCCGAATAAGTAAGCACCACAGAATAGGTGCCCGGTGGGTATGTTGCCAATGGGATATTGAAAGCCCGCTTCCCTTGGGTCAAAGGTCCTTGATACAACAGGTCCAGCTCCTGACCGAGTGCATTCAAGAGATGTACCGCGACTTGGCTATCCGATTCCAATTCCACCCACATCACCGCTTGGTCCGATGTGGGGTTCGGATAGAGATACAGCGCATTCGCCATCCCCGAAGTGGAGTGAATGCTTGCCGTCGGATCAAAGGGAACGGCCAATGTGGCGAACGTGCCGATGGAGAGCTTGGCCAGCTTCTCGAAGTAGGGCACATCGAAGTACTCCACGCGATCATTCGGTGTGTGGTACTGTGGATTTCCATCCGCACCGAATTCTTCGATGATGAGCACTGCACCGTAACCAGCGGTCCAGAATGAAGCGTGGTCGCTATAGATGGCACCAGGGTTCGTCAGCAAGAGGTCGATGTCGATGTTATACCGATCCAGAACGGCGAAGACGGTATCGCCGATCGCCATGGAATTCGCTACCGGGCGCACATGAACACGGGCCTTGGTATCGCCGTTGCCATCGTACGCGATCGCATCCATGTTCACCACACCACGGATCACTTCATCATCTGCAGCCATGGCTTGCGCGTAATGGTTGCTCCCGACCTTGCCCTGCTCCTCCTCATCCCAAAGTGCGAACACGATCGTGTATGCGAACGGAATATCCCGCAGGATCCTCGCCGCTTCCAACACGGCCGCGCAACCGCTACCGTCATCATCCGCAGCAGGGGCTGCGAACATGCCAGCGGGCATGGCATCGTAATGGGCACAGAGGATCACGATCTCGTCCGGATACAACAAGCCCTCTTTCGTGACCAGGATATTCCGGCCTGTTGCGGTGAACGGCTGCTCTTCCGTGGTGTAGCCCATGTCCACGAAACGTTGCTCGTAGTACTGCTGGGCTAAGGCATTCCCAGCATTGTCGCGGTGTCGGCTCGTGATCAGAACGGGACCACTTCCCAGATCCACCGAAACTTCGCCGGACATTTCCTCCACGCTCTGGATCATCGCCTCGATATCCACCGCATCGATGATCCCTTGAATGACAGGATCCTGACCACTCACCACTGAAGCGAAAAGAAGGACGATGGACAAGATGAAGGTTTTCATGTTCCGTTGATCGAGCGAACGCGTTGGAAGGGTTCAATGCATTGGACCGACTCAGAAGGCCACTACCCGCTCCACGAATCGTTGTGTACCGGCTTGGATCACTACCATGTAGGTACCCGAGCCTCGTGGCAAGCGAAGCTGCCAAGTTGCAGCGGTGGTCGGTGGACGTTGGGCGATCAAGGCTCCACGCACATCATAGACCTGCACTGCTGTGATCCGCGCATCCAGACCATCGATCCGCAACACGCCATCGTTCACCGGGTTCGGGAAAACGCGGATGCCCAACTCGCGCAGGTCATCCACACCCGTTGAAAGGTCGATGATCTGCTGTTCTTTCACCAGCACCGGGGCAGCGCCTTCGGCTTCGTACATGGTGCGGAACGAACTGATCTCCGGGGTCACCACATCGAACATCTCCTCCATCCATCGGGGTGGTGCGCTTTGGTACCACACCCTGCTGCGGATCGTGATCACGCCGGTGTACCCTGCCATGGCCACGTGGTAATGGATACGGTCGGTGCCACTGCCTTCCGTCCCGTTCGCGTAGCGGTTGAAGTCGATGTCGCTCGGCGGAACACCGGCCACCAACGTCGTGTCGTAGGTCATGTGCGATGTACTGAACCCCAAGGGGACCAAGCGGTTGTCCTTCAACGGTTCCTTAGCGCGTTCCAGCACCGTGGTCTTGTTGCCGTTCACATCGGCCATCACCATTTCGTAGATCTGCGCTTGGTCCGCAGAACGGATCACATCGTAGTGTGGCTCCCACGACTCGTCGTGTCCCATCACCTCATAGGTATCATCCCAGCCACCACTGCGGAAGAGCGTATCGCCCACAGCATTCTCCACCACCAATTCCACGAACGCACGTCGCGCCGGATATCCGCTCGGGAATTTGTGCCCAGCCAAGTTCGTTAGCTGCACAGCGATGTACGCCGTGTCCGCTGTACGGTCCTCCACCTCGGTCGCCAACAGCAGGGTCTGGTTCTGGAGTTGACGGGTGGTACGCGCAATGGTACTGTCGAAGTGAACGCCGTTCGCCGTAAGCAACAGGTCTTGGCGGTTGTTCTTGAGCAGGCTGAGCATGAACGTATTCCCTCCAACGAAGTGGTGCTGACCATACGGGGAGCGGTAGTATGGCTCCGAGTCCAAGAAGTCGTACAGGGCAGAGATCACCATGGGATCATTGATCCGGGGCATGTGGCAGCCCTGACAGGTCACTCCACCTCCTTCCGGATCCTGTTCGGGATTGAATACCGAATTCAGCCACTCGTGGTAGGTGGCCTGTTCCACGAAATGATCACCGGTGAAGTTGCCATCCAGATCAGCGGTTTCTGTGACCAAGGTGTGACAACCAGCGCACAAGCCGGCATCATGGATGTGAGCACCATACTGTGGTAAATACCCCACGAATGATTCCATGGGTTCGACAAATAGATTCTCGTCATCATAAGGCCCGTAGACCACATCATTGGTATCAAAGCGGAGTTCGCCGGAGAACAACAGTCCGATGCTTTCCGCGCTCTGCATATGGCAACTCAAACAGGAAACACCGTCCAAGGCCAAAGGGTCCTGCACCATTTCACCGATGCTGTAATGGCCACCCCCGGTCAAGGTTTTATCGAATCGGCCCAACGGTGCGTGGCACGAGGTACACTTGTCCTCCAAGGCCGATTGATGGGCGGGGTTGACGGCCACTTCATGGCTCACCTTGGCGCGCCAGAACGGATCCTTCGCGGAATTCCCCATCATGGTGGAACGCCACGAATCCACCGGATTCACATCTTCCCCTGCCGCGTTGTGGTTCGCCAGAACGGACGGGATGTCATCCAGTCCATGGCAACCATCGCAGGTACCACTGCCTTTGAAGAATGTATTGCCTTCGATCGGAAGATCAAAACCACCGCGCAATCCACGCAATTCCGCTGCGCTATGATAGGCTTTGGCTTTGGGTAGCTGGCCTTGGCTCCATCCTACAAAGAGGACAACGGTACCCAACACACCAGCAATGATCAAAGACTTGGAAAGTAGAGGAGCATTCATTCGCATGGCATCGAGTTCGGCCCCAAATTAAGAGAAGTACACGGCGCCATGCACCGGCGTGGGCAATGATCGCGCTTACTCAAAGAGGTCAGCTATCCAAGGTTCGCCCTCAGGCTCCCCGTTGCGCACTCTTCCGCATGGCGGTCGCTTTGGCTTTGCTCCCACTCTTTGGTGCAGCCTTCTTGGTACCATCGGCCTTGACCGCCTTCTTGGTCGCACCACCTTTCACGGCCTTGGTCTTCGCAGTCTCCTTCTCCTCCTTCTTGGCTTCTTCCTTCTTATCGAATTCACCGGCCTTCAGCAATTGGTCGTACCAAGAGAAGAGCTTTCGTACATCGCTCGCGTAGATCCGCTCACGGTCATGGTCAGGCAAGGCCTCGCCCAACTTCGCGAAGAGCTTGTCCTCGCTTTCCTTGGGATCCAAGCTGGGCTTTCCCTTTTCCGCTTTGTAGAGCCCTTCCAGCACTTGCTTCAAGGGAACATCATCCCCCGTGGTGAACATGCTGATCTCGTCCAGCGAACTCACTTTTAGGCTGCTGTGTACTGGTGCTCGCTTACCGTCGAGCAAGGACTCAGCGATCACCGCCTGACGACTTTGTGCAACTACGCGGAACAGGCCGGACTTGCCGGACACGGAAATGATCTTGGTGAGGTCCATGCTGTTGATTGAAGGGGTAAAGCTAGTGCAGGTTGGTTGAATGTTGAGCGTTGATGGTCGTGTTCCGCAGCCAAAGGGTCAGCCAGCCGAAGCGATCGCTCGTTCCATCACTACGGTTACTGATCGCATGACCAACTCTCAACATTCAACCATCAACCCCTTCAGGTCTTCTGCTTCTTCTTCCGTGCAGCTGGGAAGAGGATGTTGTTCAAGATCAGTCGGTAGCCTGCGGAGTTCGGGTGCAGACTGAGATCCGTCGGCGGATCATTCACCATGTGCTGATAGTCCTCCGGATCATGCCCCCCATAAAAGGTCCACTGCCCCAGCCCGAATTCACCGTGTATGTATTTCACGGTGCCCTGTGCCTTGTTCTCACCCATTACGAGTACACCGGGTTTCACCAAGCTCCTGCGGAATGCGGTGGTTTGCCCCATGAATCCGCGCACCACTTGTTCGTGGCTTTGGCACAACATGGTCGGCACCACGTCCCACTTCGCACTGAAGTCGAAGAGTGTGAAGAAGTCCCGCGTCTGCCCGATACCGTTGTGGATGTCGGTGGCATCGATGTTGCTGAATTCGTACACCATCGGATCGGTCACCAACCGGAAATCCTTGAAGGCGAATGTGCGACCGAAGTCGATCTTGTCTTGGGCTTGCGGGTCGATGGGGTCGTGATCGAACTCCGGTGTGCAGATGTCCACTCCTTCGGCGGACAAGGCGATGTCGTACGAATCGGTACCGGAACACATGGTGAAGAGATAGCCTCCACCGGACACGTAATCGCGGATCTTCAAAGCCACAGCCAACTTCATCTGGCTCACCTTCGCGAAACCGAGCGAGGCCGCCATCTCCTCGCTCTCCTTTACGCTCGCTTGGTACCATGGCGCACTGCGGAACATGCGGTAGAACTTGCCATACTGGCCCGTAAAATCCTCGTGGTGCAGGTGTAGCCAATCGTATTGGGGCAGCACCCCTGCGATGATCTGCTTGTCGTAGATCCTTTCGTAGGGGATCTCTGCGTAGGTCATCACCATGGCTACCGCATCATCCCAAGGTTGAAAGCCATCAGGTGCATACACGGCGATCTTGGGTGCCTTCTCCAGCTTCACAACTTCCATATTCACCTCTGGATCTCCGATCTCAGCGAGAATGGCATTCGCTTGTCCATCGGCAATGATCTGGAAGGTGACACCCCGGATCGTGCATTCCTTTTCCACTTCGGTGTAATGGTCGATCAGAAAACTACCACCCCGGTAATTGAGCAACCATTCGATGGAGGCCTCGCGGCCCAAGGTCCAGAAAGCGATGCCGTAAGCCTTCAGGTGGTTCTGCTGCGAACCATCCATGGGGATCAGCAGCTTCGTGGCGTTGGCGCTGAACGAAACCACCAAGAGCAAGAACAAGAGCGTAGGGCGCGAACGGAACATCGTGCTAAAGATAAGGCGATGCCAAGGGGCAAGTCACCGGATGAAGGTCCACCTGCAAGAGACGGACCACCGAGGTTCAGAACGGTGTCTCGTCCAGGTCCGTATCGTCGTTCATCCGACTCTGCTTGGTGATGGTGCGGAACGGATTCCCTTCGAGCCCATCACTTCCTCCTTCACCACCGAAGTTGCCGGACATGCTTTCGAGGTCCGTGAACTTGGCCAGTTCCGGAATGAAGCGCAAGCGGACCGTATCCACCGCACCATTCCGGTGCTTCGCCACGATCACTTCACCGATGCCGAGCGTACTGCCATGTTCGTCCTCGTGGATCTTGTAGTACTCTGGTCGGTAGAGGAAGCAAACGATGTCCGCATCCTGCTCGATCGCACCGGATTCGCGCAAGTCGCTCAACATGGGCCGCTTGTCGCCGCCACGGGTCTCAACGGCACGACTCAACTGCGAAAGGGCGATGATCGGGATGTCCAGTTCCTTGGCGATGCTCTTGATACTCCGGGAGATGCTGCTGATCTCCTGTTCGCGGTTGCCACCCCTGCTATCCCCTCCTGCGGTCATCAACTGCAGGTAATCGATCACGATCAGGTCCACGTTGTGCTGGCTCTTCAAGCGCCGGGCTTTGGCGCGCAACTCGAAGATGTTCAAGCCAGGGGTATCGTCAATGAAGATCGGTGCGTTCGTGAGGCGCGCAATGTGCTGGTGAAGGATGGTGAACTCCTGATCCGACAGATCCCCCTTCCGCAGTTTTTCACTGCTGATACCCGCTTCACTAGCGATCAAACGGGTCACGAGCTGGGTGCTACTCATCTCCAAACTGAACACCGCTACGGCACGCTTGTGTTCCACGGCAATGTTGCGCGCCATGCTGAGAACGAATGCCGTTTTACCCATGGCCGGTCGCGCCGCCACGATCACCATATCGCTGCGCTGCCAACCGGCCGTAAGCTTGTCCAACTGGATGAAACCCGTGGGCACACCACTCACGCCCCCGGTCTTGGTCTTGGCATTCTCGATCCGCTCAATGGCCCCCTGGATCAGGTCACTCATCGGCTCGTAGTTCCGCTTCAGGTTACCACTGGTGATCGCATAGAGATCTTGCTCCGTCTTGTCCAGCAGGTCGAAAACGTCAGCGGTGTCATCAAAAGCATCGCGTTGCGTATCGGCACTGATGCGGATCAACTCGCGCAAGATGTGCTTCTGACTGATGATGCGCGCATGGTACACCACGTTGGAACTGCTGGCTACCTTGTTGGTAAGCTGGCTGATGTAGAACGGACCGCCCACGATATCCAAGTCCCCGCGCTTCTTCAACTCTTCCGTCACCGTAAGGATGTCGATGGGTTGATCGTTCCGGAAGAGACCGAGGATGGCATCGAAGATCTTCTTGTGGGCTTCCACATAGAAGCTATCGGGTTGCAGGATATCGATGGCTTCGTTCACCGCATTGCGCTCCAACATGAGTGCACCCAACACGGCCTGTTCCAACTCGGGGGCCTGCGGCGGCAGCTTTCCTGCGTCCAGAGCGCTATCGATCAACGAAGAAGAGCGCCGCCCAGCAGTACCGCGGGGTCGATCGGTAGAACGGGTGTTGGAGAATTCGGTCATCTTTCATGAACGCGGACACCAAGCCGGTCCGGAAGAGGTCCGGACGAAAACGGGAATGGATGCCTGCGGGGTGAGGCGCAAAAATAGTCTGGCAACGATCGCTTCCGGATCCGATCATTAACAACGCGCAACCATACGATCAACAATCTGATCGTGGAGAGATTTCCAGTAATATTTCGGAACCGCGTCCAGCCTACCTTTGATCAAGACCATGCGGCCCAAGCACCTATTCCTCCTACTATTCCTTGTGCTCCTTGCTCTGGGATGCAAGAAGGACAAGGACGGAACAGCACCGTCGGTCCGGATCATTTCTCCGACCGAGGGGGAGACGCTGTCCATCCCGGATACGTTGTTGGTTCGCGTGGAGGTGTCCGATGACCATATTGTGGAAAGCGTCACCATCGATCTACTGAACGCGGACGGCATCTCGGTGGTGACCAGTGCTTTGGTTTCCGTGCAAGGCCCATCCGCAACGGTGGAACGCGAGCTGATCGTGAATAGTGAACAATTGCTCAGTGGCACGTACACGGTCGTGGCACGCGCAACGGATGGGCACAATGACGGTCGCGCCTTTCGATCGATCCAACTGCTCGAAGCTCCGTGGCGTTTGCGTTCCATCTTCGTTGCTCCGCCATTCAGTACGTCCACATCCACCATCCTGCGAGTGGACAGTGTGGGCGCGGTATCGAGCTTCATCACCCTTCAAGACTTCAACGGCATCGCTGCGGATGGTCGGTCGCAGCACCTGATGGTGGCTGGCTCACAATTCGCCCCGTTCCAAGCCATACCGACCAATGGCGGCAACGCTTGGCAGATCAACGTGAGCCAGAACGATGCACCGGAACAATTCGCGGCCATTACCGTGGACCCATTCGATGGCATCACCTATTTCAGCACGCGGGAAGGTATGATCCGGAGTTTCACCGGGACGGGTTCCTCTCGCTTCAACGCGCAATGTTACTTGGGCCATCGGTGTGAAGCCGTTGTGGTGCTCGGCGATCGTATCGCCACTTGGCAGCGCGCCATCGTCGGTGGAGCCCAGGTGCTGGTGGCCTACGGTCCGGCCGGGACCGTTCTGGCATCGCTCCCGGTGGAACACGAACGCATCGGACTGTTCCGGATCAACGAGACCAGTGTGATGCTCTTCTGCAACGAAGCCGGTGCGGGGTTGATCGAACGCCTGAATATCGATGCCGCAGGAACACCGGACCAATACACCTTTCCGGAAGGACCCATCGTGGCCGTGGCTCGTTTGGATGCCGATCGGTTCGCGGTCGCCTTACCAGAACAGTTGGTCATCTATCGCTCCAGCACCCAAACGACCTTTGCATTGGCCGATCTCTCCGGGATCTCGGCACTGGCCTTCGACCCAGCCACTGGATCACTTTTCGCTGCTCAAGGGAGCACGCTACTGACCCTGGACCCGAGCAGTGGGCAGACCGTTGGCAACATCACTGTTGGTATGGACATCGGCAGCATCCACCCCTTGCGCAACCGCTGAAACTCAGCGCCTGCCTTTGGACCGCGCCTTGTGCACAACGCCCATCGCGAAGAATTTCTTTGCCCGGCGATCGACCAGTTTTTCCGGGTCCAATTTGACCAATTTGTTCAGGTGCTTGATCACTTCGGACTTCACCTTCAGACCAGCCGCTTCGGAATCGACATGCGCACCACCAACAGGTTCTTCAATGATCCCATCGATCAGCTTATTCTCCAGCATGTCCTGCGCAGTGAGCTTCAGCGCCGCAGCAGCCTGCTCCTTGTAGTCCCAACTCCGCCAAAGGATGCTGGAACAGGATTCCGGCGAGATCACCGAGTACCACGTATTCTCCAGCATCAACACCTTATCGCCTACGCCGATGCCGAGCGCACCTCCAGAGGCTCCCTCACCAATGACGATGCAGATCACGGGGACCTTCAATTGCACCATTTCGAACAGGTTCCGCGCAATGGCCTCACCCTGTCCACGTTCTTCTGCTTCTAACCCGGGGAACGCCCCAGGCGTATCGATCAGGGTGATGATCGGTTTGTTGAACTTCTCAGCCAGCTTCATCAGGCGCAGGGCCTTGCGGTAGCCTTCGGGATTGGGCATACCGAAGTTCCGGTACTGCCGCATCTTGGTATTGATCCCTTTCTGTTGGCCGATGAACATCACGGTCCGTCCGTCGATGGAACCGAACCCACCGACCATGGCCTTGTCATCCTTCACCGTACGGTCGCCGTGAAGCTCCTCGAATGTGCCATTGGAGATCACGTCGATGAACTTGAGCGTGTATGGGCGATCAGGATGCCGACTCACCTGCACGCGTTCCCACGGTGAGAGCCCGGTATAGATGGACCGTCGCGTTTCCGCGAGCTTCTTCTCCAGATCCTTTAGGGTGTTGGCCACGTCGACCTCACCTTCAGCGGCCACCTCCTTCAACTTCTCGATCTGCTCCATCACGGTTTGGATGGGCTTTTCGAATTCCAGGAACGTATGCATAGCGTTGCGTTGGATGGGCGAAGGTAGAAGGAACCGGCTCCCGTTGTGGTGGTGCATTAGGCCAATACCTTCGCACGGCATGATCGTGTTCCCACCAGCGAAGATCAATCTCGGCCTCAACGTGGTCGAACGAAGGCCCGATGGGTTCCATGAGATCGAAAGCATCCTAGTGCCGATCCCGCTCTATGATGCGCTTGAAGCAGTGATCGAGACCGCGCCGGGGTCCGCCCCGCTATCATATACACGCACCGGCCTGGAGATCAGCGGGGATATAGAGAGCGACCTGTGCTACAAAGCAGTGATGCTGCTCGGAGAGATCCGCAGTTTGCCGAACCTACGGCTGCACCTGCACAAGGTCATTCCTATGGGTGCCGGTCTGGGAGGCGGTTCCAGCGATGGGGCCCATACCCTCCTGCTGGTCAATGCACTCTGCGAATGCGGTGTATCGTTGAACGAACTCCATGATCTCGCTGCGCGTTTGGGTAGTGATTGCCCCTTCTTCTTGACACCCAATTCGAAATTGGTGAAGGGCCGTGGAGAGCGGTTGACCGAGATACAGTTGGACCTGAAAGGGAACTGGCTCGTTCTGGTGGATCCGGGTATCCACGTATCGACCGCCGAGGTGTACCGGAATACGGAACCTACCGGAGTTCAATGGAGCGAAGTGCAGCGCGCTGAACTGAAGCTGACCCACTTTCGTGAACAGCTTCCAAATACCATGGAGGCCTATGTATTCAAAGCCTACCCCAAGGTGGCCGAATTGAAGGACCGACTGATCTCCGCTGGAGCGGTCTATGCTTCCATGAGCGGGTCAGGATCGAGTGTTTTCGGTCTATTCGAACAAAAGCCGGTACCGATGGATCTTCCGGAAGGCTATCGCCAATGGACCTTGCAACTGTAATACAGCTACGGGCAGGAACATTACTCCTCCGGCAGAAGAAACAGAAAGCCTCTTGACCGCAACGCTAGTTCTTGTCCAAGAACGCCCGCAATTCATCGTGATCACGGGGCTTTGCGGCAATTCGTCCTTGGCGGTCCAGCACGAAAATGGTCGGCGTCGCTTTCACGTTGAAGTCCTTGGCCCCTTGATCTCCCCAACCCATAAGGCGCGTGTAAGAAGGCCAGGTGATCGATTCCTCCGCGATCGTGGCAAAGAATTCCTCTTCGGTAGCGTCCAACGCAATGCCGATCAGCTGAAAATGCTCAGGCAATTCATCTGCCACGACTTGCCTTAGGCCCGGCATCTGTTCATGGCAGTGATCGCACGTGCTGGAATAGAAGAAGATCGCGGTATGATCATGCTTCGGCCATACGTCCGAAAGCATGGTGGTGTCCTTGATCCCCGGACGCACCAATTCAATATCCGGAGCAGGAGCGCCGATCGCCATGCGCATTTGGGCAGCCGCGATCTCCAATAGGGTTGGATCCGGTGGATACAAAGAACCAGCACCGACCACATAGCGATCCACCAGGTATTGTGCCAGGTCATCCGGACCATAGGTCGCGAAGATGTCCACCAAATGATGTCGCATGTACGTCCAGCAGGCCGCGTTCCTTTCGGCGAATTGAAGGAGCGAGTCACAGGCATCGTGCAACGAGAACTCGTATTCGACGGCCGTGCTCTGCAGATAGGTGACCACCGCCTTCGAAAAGGCGGCACTCCGCAAGGTCCTTGGGTCGGCGAAATCGAATGCTTCCCGTATCGAGTCTCGCCCTAGCGGTATCGCAGCATCTAGGCGATGATCCACTGCTACCCCGAATGCGAATTGGCCGTTGGGTGCCAGCATAGCCAAGCTGTCCAAGTCGTTCCGGAGAGAAACGCGAAGTGCGCTTTCTTCCCGATCCAAACGCCGTATCAGGCCAGTATCCAATGGAGAGGCACCTAGCCTTTCCTGCTGGATAGCAGATGCGCGTTCCTGTGCCTGGCGACTCAGCCCCTTGTACGTCCACAACCGTTGGTTCTCCCCAGAAGTAATGACACTCAAATTACGCTGTAAGGGTATGCCATGGAAGGCCATTTCGACCGCAGGTTCCAGTGGGTCGAGGATGATATCCACCCGGTCGCTGTCGTTGACCCCGAGTTGATAGAACCCAGGAGCCTCGAAGGTCTTGCCGAAGGTGAAGCGCCCGTCCGGTTGGATCGCCGTGGAATCCAAAGGTGGATGTTCGGACCCAGTTGTTCCGTAGAGCACGACCATTCGAGCGGGCAACGGGCGCTCGAACATGCCCGAAACCTGCTGAGCAAGCGCCTGATCGGAGAAGGAAATGGCGAGGACGAGGAGAATGAAGTAAGGCATGCGAGACATCGTGGAACGCTTGCAAAGATCCTGCCTGATCGGATCGGTAGCAAGAAAGAACCTGACCGTTGCCGCCTCCGGAAGGATGGGGTTAAAAAAGAGAACCCCGCACATTGCTGTACGGGGTTCAGATCGGCGACGACATACTCTCCCAGGCTTGTGGCCCAGTACCATCTGCGCTGGTGAGCTTAACTTCTCTGTTCGGAATGGGAAGAGGTGGACCTCACCGCAATAGTCACCTAAAGCTTTGAAAAAGCTATGACTAGTTGTTGGACGAAACAAGAACAGCCGAGGACCGTTCCATGGAGCGATCTGTTCAAATCGAAAGTTGACGGGTAATTAGTAGCACTCGGCTTTGCCATTGCTGACTTTACACCTGTGCCCTATCAACGTAGTGATCTTCTACGACCCTTAGAAGAAGTCTCATCTTGAGGTGGGCTTCGTGCTTAGATGCTTTCAGCGCTTATCCCGTCCGAACATAGCTACCCAGCGGTGCCCCTGGCGGGACAACTGGTACACTAGCGGTTCGTCCACCACGGTCCTCTCGTACTAATGGTAGCTCCCCTCAAACTTCTAACGCCCGCAACAGATAGAGACCGAACTGTCTCACGACGTTCTGAACCCAGTTCACGTGCCACTTTAATCGGCGAACAGCCGAACCCTTGGGACCTTCTCCAGCCCCAGGATGTGACGAACCGACATCGAGGTGCCAAACCATTCCGTCGATATGAGCTCTTGGGAATGATCAGCCTGTTATCCCCGGCGTACCTTTTATCCTATGAGCGATGGCCCTTCCATACGGAACCACCGGATCACTTTGCCCTACTTTCGTACCTGTTCGACTTGTCGGTCTCACAGTCAAGCACCCTTATGCCAATATACTCGTCGCACGGTTACCAAGCGTGCTGAGGGTACCTTTGGAAGCCTCCGATACTTTTTTGGAGGCGACCACCCCAGTCAAACTACCCACCACACACTGTGTCCCTGTTTCGCAGGGATTAGACATCAGATGACAGAAGGGTGGTATTTCAACGATGACTCCATCACGCCTAGCGACGCAACTTCAAAGTCTCCCACCTATCCTACACATCGGGCAGCCGATGTCAATGTGAAGCTATAGTAAAGGTGCACGGGGTCTTTTCGTCCCGTTGCGGGTATCCGGCATCTTCACCGAAACTACAATTTCACCGAGCTCGTGGCCGAGACAGTGCTCAGATCGTTACACCATTCGTGCAGGTCGGAACTTACCCGACAAGGAATTTCGCTACCTTAGGACCGTTATAGTTACGGCCGCCGTTTACTGGGGCTTCGATTCAAAGCTTCACCTTGCGGCTGACTTCTCCTCTTAACCTTCCAGCACCGGGCAGGTGTCAGGCCTTATACGTCATCTTTCGATTTTGCAAAGCCATGTGTTTTTGTTAAACAGTCGCCTGAGCCTTTTCATTGAAACCAACTCGCGTTGGTAGCGCTTATCCCGAAGTTACGCGCTTAATTTGCCTAGTTCCTTAGCCACGGATCACTCGAGCGCCTCAGGATACTCTCCTTGACTACCTGTGTCGGTTTGCGGTACGGGCGGCTTGCATCTGAAGCTTAGAGGTTTTTCTCGGAAGTCTGATTAAGATCACTATCCACTTGCCCGAAGGCTCATGGTACTGTCCGGTTCGGCAGAAAAGGCGGATTTGCCTACCCTCTCTATACCTACACCCTTTAACGCACTATTCCGTCAGTGCGCGGATCGTTCACTCCTTCGTCACCCCATCGCAATGCAAGTCGGTTACGGAATATTGACCGTATGTCCATCAGCTTCGCCTATCGGCTACACCTTAGGTCCCGACTAACCCTGATCCGATTAACGTTGATCAGGAAACCTTAGTCTATCGGCGGGCAGGTTTTTCACCTGCCTTATCGTTACTTATGCCTACATTTTCTTTTCTGGACGCTCCAGCAGGCTTTACAGCCCACCTTCTACGCAGACCAGAATGCTCTTCTACCGCTCCAATGGAGCCCACAGCTTCGGTAACACACTTGATGCCCGATCATTATCCACGCCGGACCGCTCGACTAGTGAGCTGTTACGCACTCTTTAAATGAATGGCTGCTTCCAAGCCAACATCCTAGCTGTCAATGCAGTCCGACCTCGTTAGATCAACTTAGCGTGTATTTAGGGACCTTAGCCGATGGTCTGGGTTCTTTCCCTCTCGCGCACGGACCTTAGCACCCATGCGCTCACTCCCGGATAATGAAGTTATGGCATTCGGAGTTTGTCCGGGTTTGGTAGGCGGTGAAGCCCCCTAGCCCGATCAGTAGCTCTACCTCCATAACTGTACGTCCGAGGCTGCACCTAAATGCATTTCGAAGAGTACGAGCTATCTCCCAGTTTGATAAGCCTTTCACCCCTAACCACAGCTCATCCGAAGACTTTTCAACGTCTACCAGTTCGGACCTCCATTCCGTGTTACCGGAACTTCATCCTGGCCATGGTTAGATCACTCAGGTTTCGCGTCTGCCGCCACTGACTAAGCGCCCTGTTAAGACTTGCTTTCGCTTCGGCTACGGGGCTTAACCCCTTAACCTTGCCAGTGACGAGCAACTCGTAGGCTCATTATGCAAAAGGCACGCCGTCACCCTCGAAAGGGCTCCGACCGCTTGTAGGCGCACGGTTTCAGGGTCTATTTCACTCCTCTGTTCGAGGTGCTTTTCACCTTTCCTTCGCAGTACTGGTTCGCTATCGGTCTCTCAGCAGTATTTAGCCTTGCCAGATGGTTCTGGCAGATTCAGACAGGATCTCACGTGTCCCGCCTTACTCAGGATACCACTAGGTACAGCATGCATTTCGTGTACGGGACTATCACCCGCTATGGTCCAACTTTCCAGAAGGGTTCCACTACACATACTGATTCCACATTGTGGTCCTACAACCCCGGTTGCGCCGAAACGCCCCCGGTTTGGGCTGTCCCCTTTTCGCTCGCCACTACTAGGGGGATCACTACTTGTTTTCTTTTCCTCCAGGTACTTAGATGTTTCAGTTCCCTGGGTTCGCTTCCTTTTCAGGATAACTGGTCTTCAACCAGCTGGGTTGCCCCATTCGGAGATCCACGGATCACAGGTCATTATGCACCTCCCCGTGGCTTATCGCAGCCTATCGCGTCCTTCATCGCCTCTGAGAGCCAAGGCATCCACCGTACGCCCTTAGTAACTTTTCGATCTTCTCAAGATCTTAATTGCTCGGTGGACCGATCACTCGGTCTGTTCTTGTTTGTCCAACAACATGTCAAAGAACGGTGCCCTGGATGGGCATGCTACTTCACTTCCGCTGGAAGGCGTTGGTGAAGTGGCATAGTGGAGAATATCGGAGTCGAACCGATGACCTCCTGCTTGCAAAGCAGGCGCTCTAGCCAGCTGAGCTAATCCCCCGTTTGCCTATCCCGTGGTAGTCCTGCGCAGATTTGAACTGCGGACCTCTACATTATCAGTGTAGCGCTCTAACCAACTGAGCTACAGGACTATGGAGATGGTAACGGCGGTACCGTTAAGAAGTATTATCCAACTGAGAGACAGCGGTGTCGCAAGCCGCATTGCTGCGGCTAACAGAGACCTGTCATTTACTCTAAAAAGGAGATGTTCCAGCCGCACCTTCCGGTACGGCTACCTTGTTACGACTTAGCCCCAGTCACCGGTTTTGCCCTAGGCAGCTCCTTGCGGTCACCAACTTCAGGCACCCCCGGCTTCCATGGCTTGACGGGCGGTGTGTACAAGGCCCGGGAACGTATTCACCGCATCATGGCTGATATGCGATTACTAGCGATTCCAGCTTCACGAAGTCGGG
>Ga0209063_1000231_pt1 | contig 53126 bp, 32 predicted proteins | sample KloWWTmeKNB19Kit_FD_187177 | JGI IMG/M metagenome (GOLD analysis project Ga0209063, IMG submission 187177) | Active sludge microbial communities from Klosterneuburg, Austria, studying microevolution and ecology of nitrifiers - Klosterneuburg... | ecosystem: Engineered > WWTP > Aerobic digester >... | reverse complement strand
ATGCAGAATCATTCAACGCTAAAATAAAACTATTCAGGGCTAACCTTAGAGGCGTAACCGATACCAAATTCTTTCTTTTCAGACTGCATAAACTTTTTGCTTAGTCCCCATTAAATAATGGTGAGCCGTAATTTTCGCTAGCCCTAAAAGTTTCCCAAGCTCCAATCAATTTTACGTTGCACCATGCTCTAATCTCTGATGCCCCGATATTCGGATAATCGGTAATCAATATGTTTGCAGTATCGGCAAAGTGATTGTACACTTTGTTCCTTTGCATTGCTGAATCCCAGGCACCATCATTCTCAGTTGCAGTCCAGAAAGGGCTATCCTTTGGCAACATCAACGCAAAAAAAGCCTTACCCATCCAGTACACGCTACCCCTGCAACTGTAGGGTTGAACAGCGGGTTCAAAAGGGCCATACACACCAAGGGTAGGCACATTATCTTTTAAAAACTCAGGATGGGTTATAAACTGTTTCATCACGCCGGATGCAATCCTTCGCATCCATCCATAATTTACCTTAGGATCATTTTCCAAACCCATTAGTGCAAACGGAACAATTGAACCAATCCGGTAGGTCATACTTCTACCCCACACAATCATTTCCCCATCCTTACTAAACATGTAAGGATAGGTAGTCTTTAGATCATCAAAATTTTGAAGAAATTGAGTGGCGTATTCAGGATAATATTTCTTGCCAAAATAGGCAGCCCATAGCGATCCATACATTTGAAAGGCCCACATGCTATAATAGTCGTAGGCCGGATTATCGTTGTACCAGCCATCACCACGATAATGATCTAATGATTTATCTAAATACTCGACCAATAGTTTTTCATTTACCGGATAGCCCTTCATTTTGAAAAAACTCAAAATGAAAACATTAAAGAACTTCCAGTTGGATGGCACTGTTTTGCCATCGCCATAACTTAGCATGGTGTGTGCCAACAAATCTTTTTGCTCCCTAGTGAATGGATCAAACAACACTTCGGGTGCATAAAACAGTGATACGGCCAAAGCACCAAACTCAACTAATATTTGATTCGGTCCTCCACCCTTTTCCTGCGGTTTTATATAGGAAGTAGATTTAGGATTTAGCAGATTTAAAATTTGATGACGGTAATAATCTGCTACCCTTATATTATTCAGCACCAGATTAGAGTCTTCCTTAAGTAATGGTGCTGCAATAAACAAAGTTCGGCTTAGTCCTTCGAGTTTTTCGGTAGGCAACTGGGTAACAATTCTAGGATAACTTTTTCCTGGCTCCTTTGGGAACTGCATTGGGTCGTCCAAATTATCTATATAGCTAAAAGCACCCCTCAACAAATACAAACCCATTTGCTTCCAATGTTCACGGGTCATGCCGGTGTGTGGACTCAATTTAAAATCAGGATTCGTAATCTTGAACAGGGGTTGATTGGTTACATGCTTTTGTTGCAACGCTTCGTGAAGTGCATCGGGTAAGTTTTGAGCAAATGCAGGTCTGGAGGTTACCAACAACAAAAATGCGATACTCAACGCCTGGATGAATTTTATACTATTTGTCAAAATACTATTTTTTCTGTTCCACATATTTATACATTTCTGTAGCGGCCAACAGGAAAGCTCCTACCCCAAAAGGTGCAGTGGAATCTTTGTTCACTACCTGGCCAGGAATAGCTTTCTCGCCAATGGGTTGTACAAAACCAATCTTACCATTTTTCTGCAATGCTGTTTGTGTGAGGTATTGCCATGCTTTGGCAATAGTTGGTTCAAAATCTTGCTTATCCAGCAACCCATGATTGATACCCCATAATAATCCATAAGTAAAAAATGCAGTTCCGCTTGTTTCCGGACCAGGGGCAAACTGAGGGTCGAGCATGCTGCGTGTCCAATATCCCTCTGGCTGTTGGGAGGTCTTTATGGTTTGAGCTAACCCAATAAATTTGTTTATATAATCCTGACGATGTGCATCATTCTCTGGCAAATCAGTTAACACCTTGGCCAATGCGGCAACCACCCAGCCATTGCCTCTTGCCCAAAAGTCTTTTTTTCCACTGATGGTTTTATGTTTTGGATAAATGTATTTGGCATCTCGGTAATAAATTTTTGTATCGGCATCATACATAATGGAATTGGCATATTCAAAATACGCCCATAGCTTTTGGAGATACAGAGGGTTGCCTGTTACATGGTACAATTTGCTCATCACTGGCATTACCATATACAATCCATCGGCCCACCACCAATAATCGTTTTGTGGTGTGCTCATTTGGTATTCCATTACTTCCTTTGCTCGTGCAATCTTAGCTGGCTTTTTTGTTTTATCCAGATTATATAAGTCTATATATGTTTGAAAACACACCTGCCAATCTCCAAACAAAACATACTTGTTGGTTTCACCATAACTATATTTCCATTCCTTTTTGTTGGTAGAAGTGGCTCCCATCCAATTATTTTGCTCTGCCCATTTTTCTGAAAATCGCTTATACTTTTTCTTATTGGTGATTTCAAAAGCAGCCATATTTCCGGTATGATAAGTAGCCTGATCCCAAAAGGCCCAACCCGGAACAGTGTGTGTTTTTTGCCAGTAATTATTCGGTTTGTTTATTACGGCCATCACTTGTTTTTTAGATGGCACTACATAGGACTCTACAGGCTGAGAAAAGGCACAATTAAACCACAAGAATGTTCCCAAAACTTGCCACAACTTCAAATTCATATAAGAGATATTTTTTATTAAGCTATCTGATTTATCCTCTTTGTTTCTTTAGGTAAATGATTCATGAAAGCTTCAGTTAGTTGTTTTGAAGCTTTCATGAATCAATCTGATTGTTTAAATATTGATTTAATTATAACCCGGATTTTGAACCAACTCTGCACCTTTGTTCAGTTGAATTTCACTTAATGGAATTGGGAGCAGTGCATTGAAGTCCTGGAAACCACTGGTTACTTTTTCCGAAGGAGAGGCATCTCCATTCTTTGCAATACGCTCTTTTAACTTACCCATACGTACTAAAGTCATTCTACGATTTTCTTCTGAGATGAGCTCTCTGGCACGTTCGTCCAAAATAAAATCTATGGTTATGTCAGATGCAGATACTTTACCTAGATTTGGATTTCCACTTGTAGCTCTTGCTGTTTTAAAAGCACGATTGCGCAATATATTAATATCCTCTGCAGCACCGCTTGTATTGTTCTGACGCAAACGAGCTTCGGCTCTCAACAGGTAGGTTTCGCTAAAACGCATAACAGGCCAGTCTTTTACCAAGGCATATCCAAAATCGTCAGTAGGATCATATCCTCCCCATTTGGTAGGAAAAGGAAACCATACTTCCAAACTGTCGGTAGCAAAAGGAATTACTTTATCGCCCGTTTTTATAGTAACTACATTTACAGCAGAAGGACTATTGCTGGCCACACGATAACCGTTAGCGGTAACACCAATAGTGGCACTAAATCCTGGACGATTGTAGTTGGTAGTGCGACGGATATTAAAATTGCTATTGCGAACATCTCCGTCCAATCCTGCCCATGCAGTATACTTCATAAAATTGCTAAGACGCAAACGTCCATTACCACGTCCACCCAAAGAATCGGCATTTACCATCCCATCCCATTTGTGGTAAGCAGGTTGCCATACTCGGCGGTGCTGAGGATTGTCAATAGTTCCGCCATTTACATTCTTATTCAACTCCAGCTCAAACGTCCAAATAGCCTCAGTGTTTCCCTGAGAACGGCGTTGGTTACCAAAACGAAACATATCGCGATAATAATCGCCTCCTTCGCCAAGGTATTTACCATAGCGAGCTTCAATTAATTTATAACTGGTATTATTAATGATATCTGTAGCTGCCTTCTCTGCTTTTGCAAAATAACTTTGATCCCTGACACCAATACGCAGATAAGCTTCTGCAGCCAACTGACGTGCCATGTCTTTGTTGATGCGACTTTCATTGGATGCTTTACCCAGATCTGGTAAATTGGCAATTGCATACGTAAGATCTTCATCTATTAACTTATCGATTTCAGCCACAGGCTGTCTGGTATAGTTAAAAGCGGGTGCGCTCACCGCATTTTTCAGCAATGGCACATCTCCCCATAAAGTAACCAGTAAATTGTAGGCATAAGCCCTAAAGAATTTGGCTTCGGCACTAGCCTTAGTATTGTTCTCACCCACGGCATCAATAATCACATTGGCATGGTTGATAAAATCATAGCATTTCAACCACAAATAGGATACCCCTGCATTCTCGGAATTCAGATTGGGATATTGATAAAAAGGATTTTCGACACCCTGCGTAGAACCTGCGCTGGTGATATCAGTACCAATCTGCCAGCAGGAAAGAAAGCCCTGCTGACCACTCCATCCCCAGAGCTCGGCAAAAGTTCGGTGAAGACCCACTACCTGCGCATCTATACTTTGAGCATCGGTGGCTCCGGTTCTATAACTGGAATAAGGTTCTTCATCCAGAAAGCTTTTACTACAGGACACTCCTGTAAATATTACTACTAACAGTAAAATATATATCTTATTAAAGTATTGCATAATTCTTTTCTTTAAGTGCTTTTTAAATCATCAAAATGTAACATTCAATCCTAATACATAGGTTCTCACCATTGGATAGTTGATCATATCACCACCTGATCCCCGACCAATATCTCTGGCTTCTGGATCCCAACCAAACCAATTGGACCAGGTGTACAAATTGCGACCACTGGCATACACCAGCAACCCATTAAACCCGATTTTATTTGTTACAGATTTTGGAATATTATAACTCAGGGTTACATCTTTCAGCCTGGTAAAACTTGCGTTGGAAGGAAACCCATATCCATGAGAATTGGAATGATTGCCCAGAGAGCGCCATTCATTGTTCTTATTTTCTGGTGTCCAGAAACCAAGAGCAGCGGGCGTACTGCGACGTCCCATTTCATCCGAAGCACCACCAATCTGAGCATTGTTTCTCAAAGCTCCTTGTACAGTATTCAGAAAAATGCTTAAAGAAAAGTCTTTATAAGTAATATTGTTGGTAAGACCTCCTGTCCATTTTGGTGTTGTTTGTCCTAAGATGGTTCGATCCTTATCATCCACTTTACCATCAGGCACCCCATCAGGACCACTGATATCTGCAAGTTTCAAATCACCGGCTAAAGCCACATCGTCCCAACCTTTATTTGCCCCTGATGCGATTTCATCTTCCTGCCAGATACCTACTTTAGTGTAGTCATAAATCACCCCCACCGGATGACCAATAAACCATCTGTTACCGAGATCATCTTTTCCATCACCATACACATCCACAATCTTATTCTTGTTGGCACCAAATACAATGGTAGAATTCCAACTGAAATCTTTGGTGTCAATATTTTTTGTATTGATGGTAAACTCAAGGCCTGTGTTAGCTACCTTGCCAATATTGGTCCATACGTCGGCATAGCCAGTGATGCGTGGAATGCGTTGCAACAGTAGCATATCGAAAGTATTTGTTTTGTAAAAATCAACTGATCCACTGATCCGATTTCCCAAAAATCCAAAATCCAACCCTGTATTAAAACCAGCTGTGCGTTCCCATTTCAGGTTATCATTACCCATTCGGGTTTGCACTTTTAGCGAGGTTAGTGGTTTACCACCCATAGCAAGAGAACTGGAACTCATTAATGCCAGTGTTTGATAAACACCAATAGCTTCGTTACCCGAAATACCATAAGAAAGGCGTAGTTTCAGATTAGATATCAGGTTTCTGGAATTTTCCATAAAGGATTCTTTATGGATGTTCCAGGCCAACGCTGCTGATGGAAAGGTTCCATATTTATTGTTTTTGCCAAATACAGATGCGCCATCCCTACGAACCGTAAAGGTGAACAAATAGCGACTGTCAAATCCATAGTTTAAGCGAGCCATTTGAGAAATGGAACGGTACTTGTCTGCCTGAGAAGAAACAGTTTGTGTGGATGCAGATTCCAGATTACCCCATTCCAGATCATCATTGGGGAAAATTTGACCTGTAGCAACAGCTTCCTGCCAATACTTTTCCTTGGATGCATACAAACCAGTCAGGTCAAAATGATGCAGACCAATATCTTTGGTATATGTAAGAATGTTTTCAAAAGTCTTGGTTTGTGATTCACTATTTGCAATCCGTCCCCAACCTGTCTGATTGTAAACCGATTTTCCTTCGTACTCGTTTGTACGTGTTGGCACATAGCTGAACCCACCGTTAAATCTATATTTCAACCCTTTTAGCGGGCTCCAAATTTCTCCAAAATTAGCTTCTGCATAACCATTCAATGACAAATTGAACTGTCGACGTTGAGGATCCAGCGTAGTCGGTAACAAAGGGTTTGACCACAGTTGTTCAGAATACATAGGGTATTGTGTGAGTGTTCCATCCTCATTATACATTCTGGCCCAGGGAGTCATTGCGGAAGCTTGCATCATGCTGGCTCTACCACCATCCCGGTTATGAGCTACTACAAAAGTAGAAGTTCCTACCGTTAGGTATTTGGTGGCTTTGATATCCGTGTTGGCACGGAAAGAATATCGTTTATAATTATATCCCAATAAAATTCCCCGCTGATCCATGTAGTCCCCGGAAATATAATATTTAGCTGTTTCGTTTCCTCCCGAAACACCTACATTATGATTTTGTATTCGTCCCGGTTGCATTACTGCTGCCAGCCAATCGGTGGTTACCCCATTTTGATAGTTGTCGAATTCGTATTGATTCCTAACGGGTCCACCATTATACAATGAAGTCTTTGTAATTCGTGCATACTCGGCATAGCGTGCCAGTACTTGTTCAGGTGACGCTGGCTCCAGTATATGAGCCGCTTCTTCCTTACCAAAATATCCACTATACTTGATTAATGGTTTGCCAGAAGCGCCCCGTTTAGTGGTAATCAGAATAACTCCATTGGAACCATTCACCCCATAAATAGCCACCGCCGATGGATCTTTCAAAATTTCCATGGATTCTATATCATTAGGATTAATATCATTGATTGAACCATCTGTTCTGGACAAGGGAATTCCGTCTACGACCACATAAGGTTCAGAAGAGGCATTAATAGAATTTCGACCTCGGATTTGTGCCGATGGAGCATCGCCCGGAATGGAAGATGCCTGCGAAACGGTTACATTCGCCACTGCACCCTGCACTGCCTGCAACACATTGTTCACTGGCAGTTTGGATAATCTTTCTTTTGGAACTGAGGCGACAGAACCCGTTACATCCGAACGCTTACGCGTACCGTAACCCACTACTACTACCTCATCCATAGCCTGCGAGGCAGCTTGTGTCAGTGTAATATTGATCTCTAAATTATTCCCAACTACTACTTCCTGAGCATTGAACCCAACTGCAGAGAACTGAATTTTATCGCCCTTTACAGCCTGGATTATATAGTAGCCTTCACTGTTGGTGGCCACCCCTCTTCCTTTACCAATGACAGAAACAGAAACACCGGGCAGGCCTACTCCTTTAGAATCAAGAACTACCCCTTTTACCGTATCCTGAGCAGATACTACTACTGCACTAAAAAGGAAAAACAAGAGAATTGGGACAAACTTCCACAATCTTAAATACCTTAATTTGGTTTTGTCATGCATAAACAATCGTTTAATATTTTTAAAAACTATATAACAAGTTCAAACAGCAGTTGCCATTTGAATCATGAAAATAACTCAGACAATTGCCTTGCAGGGGGAAAAATCAATATAAATAGGGGGACATTTTCATATACTTTGGCATTTTGATTACTGAAAATACAATTCCCAGGCAGCATATTAAATATCAATGAATTAGAAACGCAATCTACCCAAAAGGCAATGGGGAGAAAATGGTAAGAACAAAAAATGTGGGATTGGTTTGGATTGACCCAGGTTAGTTTTGATGACTTAACTACAAAGAATTTTGATGAAGATACTAATTGCCAAAAATAATATGGACTTTTTTAACCGCTAAGGACGCAAATAAATAGGCGCAAAGTTGTTTGACGGGAAACCCTCTGCGATCTTTGTTTAAAACTTTGCGGCTTAGATACGGTTTATGTTAGCGGGTTTTCTTCTGATATACTCTTACATAATCCACCTCGTATCTGCTGGGGAAAGCCGTGTTTGAAGGATCGCCTCCATTGTCGCCACCGATGGCCAGGTTGAGTAAAAGGTAATGAGGCTGCATGAACGGATTGCTCCCATCAGGATTATTGGCATCGCTCAGTTTCACTTCGTTCAATAATTCATCATCCACAAAAAGTTTGATGGCGGTTTCATCCCAGTCCATACGCCAGATATGAAAATCTTTGTCCCAATCTGGCTTGTAGGCTGCGATCGGCTTTTTTGCAGAAAACCATTTAGCATTCCAGCGTTTATTGGTGCCAGTGGCCACATTTGCCAAAATATTTCCCTTGTAATATTCCATGATGTCAATCTCTCCATTCCAAGGCCACTCACCTTCCATACCCAGTGTCCAAATGGCTGGCCACAAACCAGGCTTTGCAACAATTTTTGCACGAATTTCAAATCGTCCATATCGCCATGATTTGCCTTTGCGTGTATGAATACTGGCGGAGGTGTATTCAATAGTCTTACGTTTTTCACGCCAGTCCTGGCTACCAGCTTTGAATAATGGATTGGGCTGATTAGATCTTTGGGCTTCAATCATCAGGTTTCCGTTTTCACACCAAGCATTTTGAGATTGATACCATTGTAACTCATTGTTTCGAATAAATCCTTTTTCAAATTGCCAAACGGAAGTGTCCACCATGCCATTCTTATTAAACTCATCAGCCCATACCAATTTGTACTCTTTATAACTGTCCGGTATTTTTGCGGTATCCAACGCTCCAAGCCACATCATGGCTGCTCCTGCAATTATTCCAATCATCGTACCGGGTTTTTATCTAAAGACTTAAAGGGTTACAGTAACACCTTTTAATTTTCCAGCACTAAACCTAACCTTTACCACACCTGTCTTCCCAGACTTTTTCACATAAGCAATTAACCTACCTTGGAAAGTTTTTTGTACCTGGTCGGTATAATCGCCCATATCTGTATTGTCACCTGCTTCCAGCCCCAGCAAAGCTCCATTGCCCACTATGGCACAAGTAATATTAGTATCCGCATTAGTTACAGGAACGCCTTTTTCATCTACGATCTGTATCCCAATTTGCGCCACTTTATCTTTAGGGTTGTTTACGGAAGTAGTTACTTTGATCGCAAAAGGTTTACCCGATGTTTTCACCGTATAATCCGCCAATTTATCTCCCTGTTCATCCAAGCCTTCCACCTTCAACTCTCCAGATTGATAGGGTAGATCCCAATAAATAATTCCTGTTTTGTCATTGTACTTTTTAATTTCTCCAATCTGTTTGCCGTTTAGCAACAATTTTGCTTTGGCTACATTGGTATAGCATACAACCCGAATCATCTCTCCTGCTTTATAATTCCAGGAAGACCAGGCATCCATCGAAGGGGCTTCTTCTTTATGTTCTTCGTTCTGAGTGAGTACATCTCCCGATTGGCCTTTTTTTCCCAAGGGATAAGTGCCAATATACACCATCGGTTTATCGCTCCAGAGTGATTGACGGAAGAAACCACGAGGCTTAATAAATCCACCAAAATCAAGCAATCCTGAATAAAAACCTCTGGAAGGCCATTTGCCTGATTCACCCAAATAATCAATCCCTGTCCAAAGGAACTGCCCGAAAATATATTCATTTTCTGTTACCGCTTTCCACACACTAAAATCATGGCGGTTTTCACTACCAAAAATGACACGCTGAGGATACTTTTTATGGTCACTGTTATATCGTCCTTCTGTATAATTATACCCAGCGATATCCAATGCGCCGGGATACGCTGTTTCGTTTGACATGGCCACTCCAGCCAGACCCGCAGTAACAGGTCGGGAAAGGTCATTGGCCCTAACAACTGCTGCCAGCTTTTTGGCAATTACACCCAGGAGCATGGCATCTGGAGCGTCTTTTCTATATCCACCAAATATCTTTTGTGTGAAACCAGTTTCGGAGGCTCCGCCCAAAACAGGATGTGAATAGGGATCGTTAGGATAATCAACTTCGTTGCCAATGCTCCAAGCAAAAATAGAGATGTGGTTTCTATCGCGGCGAACCATATCCGCCAAATCTTTGGTTCCCCATTCTTCAAAAAAGTCATAGTTACCCTGATGACCCGGTGTACCCTGATTCCACCCTTCAATCCATTTGCGTTTAGGAAATTCCCATTCGTCAAAAGCTTCATCCATGACTAAGAATCCCAATTCATCGCATAGCTCATAAAGCGCAGATGCTTGGGGATTATGACTTGTGCGAATCGCATTTACACCCACCGCTTTTAGGTTCAACAGTCTTCTGCGCCAAACTTCTTTATACATGGCTGCCCCCAGCACGCCCGCATCGTGATGCAGACAAACGCCTTTCACCTTCATCCACTGATCATTTAACGCAAACCCTTTATTTGGATCGAAAGTTAATTTACGGAAACCCGTAACGGTGGTATTTGCATCTACTTGTTTTCCTTCTTTCAGAACTGTAGTGCGAAGGGAATATAGTGCAGGATTGTTTAAATTCCACAACTCAGGCTTTGTTACAGTCATGGTCGTTTTAACCTTACCGGAATTAGCCGCGGCTATCGTCAACTCACTGTTGGCCCTGGCTACTACTTTATTTTGTTTATCCAATAATTCATTCAGCACGGATAGTGTTTGTTGTTGCTGGCCACCGTTTTCAATATTTACCTCTACGTTCAACACGCCTGCACCATCTTTCATAGTAGGGTATGCGTACACGCCCCATTGTGCAATATGTACTGGATTGGCAAATACCAGCCAGGCATCCCGATAGATACCGGAGCCTGTGTACCAACGCGAATCTGCACTGCGATGATGATCTGCTTTTACCAATATTTCATTGGGTTTGTCAAAGCGGATATAAGGGGTGATATCATACATAAATGAAATGTATCCATTGGGTCTTTTTCCAACTGATGTACCATTTATGAAAACCTCACTTCGATTGTACACTCCTTCAAAATAGATAAACACTTTATTATTCTGTTTAGGAACAACAATAGTTTTCTTGTACCATCCAATGCCACCAGGCAAAAAGCCCTGACTACTGGCATTCTTAGGATCGAGTTTTTGTTTCACACTCCAGTCGTGTGGCAAATCTACTTTCTGCCAGGTGGCATTTGCTTCTGGTTTTATACCCAAAGTATCTGTATTATTCAGGGAAAAAAGCCAGTTATCATTCAGCTTTTCAGCTTTGCCAAAACCAGGTTGGGCATAGGTTTTTACACCACACATCAATGTGGCGAACATACACACCAAAAAAGCATACTTCATTTTTTTCATCCTCATAATTTCACTTTAATTTAAAATAGTATTCATAAATTTTCCTTTATCTGCCATTGCTGGTTGTGGCCTCTATTCCAATACCATTGAATTGCACTGGCTCCATTGTTTACTTCGCCTCCATTCATATCTAAAGACAAACCACTATTTCTATTTATAATTTTATAATATCCAAACCCAATGTCTGTAATTTCCCATTGCTGACTTAATTGCATGTTGTTTTCCCATTGAAGCACTTTACTGCCTCCATTTGTGGAAGCACCTTGCATGTCCAAAAACTTATTGCTATGCTTATTAATAATATTATAATATCCATCCGGCGTTAAACTCATTAGCCACAACTGGTTGCTTGCATTTAGAAAATCCCATTGTATTATTGAAGCACCATTCTCCAAAGAACTTCCACTAACATCAAGAGACTTATTGCTATTTCTGTTTATGACGCTGTAATTTCTATTTATGTCGAAAACAGGAGCCTTAGTACCAAGAGTTCCTTCATTCCAGGCGTATTGCAACTGTTTCAAACCACCCGTGTTGTTTATATTTATTACACTATTATTAATGGTAAACATACTATAATTATCGTTAGTCCTAATGCCGGGCCAATATATGCTACCAACTTTACTTTTCCTCAATTGATCGCTCATTCCTTGTATGTAAGCAATTTCCTTATCAAAACCAGGTGATCCCGTGTAATTTTTTCCAGTAGTCATAGGTGCGCCAAACTCTGTAACGATGGTTCTTTGAGGATACTTCAAGGAAGCTACCGGAGTTGCCCAATCTGCTGTGGTTTTATAATCGCCATTGAACCAGGTATAAAAATGAAACGATAAAAGGCAACCACTAAAACGGCTATCATCTCCAATACTATTGACATCAGTGGCATAACCAGCCCCATCTAAAATCATTCTTCGATGAGAAATATTGTAGCTATTGATCCAATTATTGTACAAATCCTTTAGTTCGTTTACACCGTATCCATGGGGTTCATTCATAATTTCAAAATACACGTTTGCATTATATTGATACTTATAAACCACCTTGTCCCACATCTTTTGGAAAGCAGCCATATCATCCACTTTACCATTTTTGGAACCGGCAGATTCCCAATAGGCCAGTACGACTTTCATTCCACTTTTGGACAATCGGGTTATTATTGATGCATACTTAGTCCAAAAATTTTGCAAGACCGTGGGCGGATTAATTGGCAAGCGTACGGTGTTTGCTCCTGTACTCTTCAACATATCTATCACCATATCCGTTTTTGCCAATAATATTGGCTCTTCGTCTGTGGTATTTATTCCGGATATGACCAACCAATCGTTTACAAAATTATCCCGCTCATCAGCCCAATTCACTCCTTTAAAATTGACGGTGGATGACAAAACAGTATCGGCGGCAGGTACTGGTGCATCAGGCAGCTCTGTCTTCACAACAGAATCTGCTGCCTTTTTGCAACCGAGTACAAAATAGATGCCTATTACTATAATCGCTATTACTTTCAGTTTCATATATGGTGGCAAAAGTGTGATGACTTAATACGGAGCATTAATAGCCTTCATTTTGTTGTAATTGATTGTTTGATGCTAATATTTCAGAACGTGGAATTGGCAACCAATTGTTTTTTGCAGCAAAGGATTTCCCTTCCAAAGCCACTTTTTTTGTATAAGAAAAAGTACCATCAGCATTTTTTGTAACTGTTATGCCATACGCAGGTGTATTCTCAACAACATTTGCAATATTCCAGCGTCTTATATCGTAAAACCTGTGTTCTTCAAATGCCAACTCCACCTGACGTTCTTTCCGTATGGCTTCTCGCATTTGAGTCTGTGACAATCCGGTAGGCAATGCAGGTTGATTCACTGAAGCTCTTTGTCTAATCAAATTTACAGCACTATAAACCGAAGCATCAGGGCCGGAAGCCTCATTTTGAGCCTCAGCATAATTCAACAAAACTTCAGCATACCTAAGGTATATCCATGGCTGTTGGCCTGCAGACGACCAGGGATTTTGAATAGGATTATTATCATTCATAAACTTACGAAGGTAATAACCGGTCTTTGTAGTATTCCAGTTGGAAGGGCCATCTTTACTATCTCTACCCCCAGGTGTAAATGTTTCGATATTGCGTCCGCGATAGGCTGCTCCATTATACAAAACGGTATAGTATAATCGCTTGTCTCTGTTATCATACGGTTTGTTGGGATCGTAGCCTGATGTGGCATCGGTAATATCTTTTCCATTGGTCATCTGATAGGCATCTACCAAATTTTGAAGCGGTGTATTTCCCGCCCAACCATCATAACCATTAGGGCCATTTGCAATCTCTGTTCTTACATGTGGTGCTGTTGTAGTGTACTGACGACCAAAAATAATTTCATTGCTGTTCATTGCCTGGTCTATAAACAGGGAACTATACTCATTCTGAATTGAATATTTATTCAAATCCATTACTGCTTTGGCAGCTTGGGCTGCAGCATCCCAGGTTCCGCAATTGTACAACGGGCTGGCAGCGTACAAAAGCAATCGCGCTTTTAAGGCAAGAGCTGCACCTTTGGTAGCTCTTCCCAAAGGCCATGCGCTGTTGTTATCACGTGGCAATAACTGAGCCGCAGAGTCCAACTGTGCTACTGCATAATCTACAGATTGTTTTAAGGATGATCTATTATATACTGATGGGTCACTTAAATTATCCTTTAGCTCATACACTTTATTTCCAACCAAAACAATCCCACCATAATTTCTAATTAGATCATGATATCTAAAAGCGCGCAAGAACCGTAGCTCACCAATCATTAGGTTTTTGTGCTGCTCACTCATCGCTACAGATCCTATATTATTCAACGCCCAGTTACAGTCTCTTATTCCTCTGTAACTTCTGCCCCAAAATGCTCCTGCATTTCCCAAATTTTCAGGGGCTATTTGTCCTCTTTGAATCAGCCAACTTCCATCATCGTTGTTATAGATAGATTCATCTGTATTGGAACTCCACATGCTATATTCAAAGGCGCGACCGAAACCGGGCAAAGTTCCTTCACCTTCTTTACCGATAATTTTGATCCCCATATACCTATTAATGACATAATCATCAAACAAGGTAGAATCTTGCAAAATGGCCGCATCTGATATGGTTGTAGTAGGGGTCAGTGTCAAAAAATCTTTCTTACAAGACATTAGGATAACACTGATAGAAAATATTGATATAATTACTTTTTTCATTTCTTAGATTTTAATTTTTCACTTACCTATCATTTTTCTTAAAATGATACAAACTGCTTACAAAGAATTGCTTATTTAATCTAACTATGGTTAAAATTTCAGATTTAAACCGAGGTTAATAATTCTTTGTTGTGGATAGAATTGTCCGGAACCGCTGTTCCCTTCTGGATCATAATCCTTTACCTTAGTAATTGTAAACAAGTTGAAGGCACTTGCAAAAAATCGCAAATTAGACAACTTAGCTCTTGTCAATAACGGACTTTCAATTGTATAACCTAATTCTACATTTTTCAAACGGATAAAGGATGCATCATTCAACCAAAACGTATTGGAATAGGCACCTCCATTTACAGAGTTGGAAGCTCTTTCATCCACTCTTGGATAAGAACCATTAGGGTTGGAAGGGCTCCAACGATTATCGGCCCATGAGCTGTAAAAGTTACCAATGGTTCCAGACTCCGGCAACACATACTGACTAACCTGCGCTTGTCCTGAAAACAAAACGGATAAATCTACGTTTTTATAGTTGCCACCCAAGTTCAAACCATAAGTAATTTGGGGTATATTACCATACTTGGAACGAACCTTATCATCGGCTGTAATTTTTCCATCATTTGTATAATCCTGATAAATCAAATCTCCCAAGCGTGGTGTATTTGTTGGGTGAGGATATTTGGTAAAATCATCGGTAGTTCTCATTATCCCTATTTCATTATACAACAAATAAGTATTTAATGGATGGCCTGTTTGGCGCTGCCATTCAGGGGTTCCAGAAGCTTCATCTATATCCACAATTTTGCTTTTGGCATGTGTAAAATTCCCTGAAACAAATATGGAAGTGTTTTTGTCAAACTGTTTGTTATAGCCTAGTGTAAGCTCTATTCCATTATTGTCAACTTTCCCAATATTCTCAGAAGGTATAATAGCGGAATTAATTCCGGACACTTGTGGTACAGAAGCATTCCTTACAGCAAGAATATCACTTCTTTTCTGTTGAAAATAGATAAACTCTAAATTGAAGTTTTTCAAGATCACAGCATTCAGACCAATATCTAATTTCTTGGCACGCTCCCAAGTTATTTGTGGATTTGCCAGTAGGGTAAGATCATACCCCGGATGAATTGCACCATTAATTACATACTGACTATTTAACCTATAGTTATTAAAATATTGGAAGAGTCCTACATTGTCATTCCCCAGTACACCATAGGAAGCTCTCAGCTTAAGATCGTTTACAAACGACTCTGTATTAAACCAATCTTCTTTTGAGATCCTCCATGCAGCAGAAACCGCCGGGAAAAATCCGTATTGATTACCCGATGCAAATGTGGACGAACCATCCATACGTGCCTGAACTTCTGCCATGTATTTTTCACTAAAATTGTATGCTAACCGGCCAATGTAGCTTCTTCTTGTATAAGTGTAGCTACCCCCATCATTCGTTTTATCTGCATCGGCAGTACCTCCCTGGCTAAGTTCCGGAGTTGTATATGTGGGGAAGTGCTTTCTAAAGGCAGAAAAGTTATCACTTTGATAATTGCTTTGCTCATAAGCAACAAAAGAATTTACAGCATGTTTATTGAAGCGTCGCTCATAATTCAATCTTATATTAGATACATATTGATATTGATTGGTTTGAGACTGATATAAAGTGGCCTGCTTATCCACTCCACCCAGAATAGTTGAATTGTAGGTATTGGAAGATGCATTATACCGGTATAAATTATACGGAATTGCAAAACTTTTATTGGAACCGGATGACTTATCTACACTGTAAAAGGCATCAAGAGACAAACCGTTCACCCCCGGAATGGAGTAAGAGCCCTTTAGTATTCCGTTGAAAATAAGTGTTGGATTGTGACTAGTACCCGGAATATCGGTTACCATAATAGCAGGGTTGCCATTTTCAATACCTGTTGTTGGCAAACCATTAGGATAATAGGCGGCTACAGTTGGGTAGGCTCTGTATATAAATCGGAAAATATCGCCGGCTCCTGACTGTGGAAAAATCCGATCTTCCTGCCTGCCGGACAGTAACAAACTAACCTTCAATCGTTTTGTAATATTTGCATCCACATTAGATCTAAAACTATACTGCTTATATCGGGTAACTCCCTTTTTATATATACCGTCCTGATTTAGGTATCCAGCTGATAGAAAATATTTTACATTCTCGCTACCACCATTTACTGAAAGATCGTGTCTGCTTTGCAATGCCACTTTTTTTAATACTTCATTGGCCCAGTTTGTATTGGGGTAGTTTAACGGATCGCTACCACTTTTATACTTTTGTAACTGCTCTTCGGAATATATCTGATTCATTCCGCCAGCAGCATTATTATAATAAGATATCTCATTTTGGATGGTGGCATACGTAAATGCATCGGCCATTTTGGGCAAACGAGTTGGTGAAGTAAATGCCTGATTAAAACTATAATTAACAATAGGTTTCCCTATTTTTCCTTTTTTAGTCGTTATCAAGATAACCCCATTGGCAGCGCGGCTACCGTAAACTGCAGCTGATGCGTCTTTTAAAACCGAAACATCTTCAATATCATTAGGGTTGAGCCTTGCCAATCCTCCAATTTGCCCCGGTATACCATCTACAACCACAAGAACGTCATTACTTCCAGTAGTTGCCAGTCCTCTGATTAATATACTGGAACCATCATACCCCGGCTCTCCACTGCGGTTGTTGGCAATTAGCCCCGAAACCCTACCGGCAAAGCTGTTTGAAACATCGGGCTGTGGACTTTTTTGGATGGCCTCCCCTTTTACAGTGGATATTGAGCCGGTTAGTGTAGCTCTCTTTTGGGTACCATACCCTACCACTACCACTTCGTTCATTGCTTTAACTGTCTCATCGACAAGTGTTACATCGATTACTTCGTTTTCTCCTACCAAAACTTCCTGAGTGGCATAACCAATACTGGTAAACTGTAAATGTTCCCCTTTGGCAGTATTGATAGAATAGTTACCGCCTTCATTTGTCATGGTTGCTGTTGTTTTTCCAACTACTGACACCGTAACACCCGGAATGCCGCCCCCCTTAGTATTAGTCACTTTTCCTCTAATGGAAATCTGTGCAAAAATGGCAGGGGACACAAAAAGAAGTAAGAATAAGGACAAAACAAGCCTGTATGGCTTAAGCACTTTTTTTCTCAAAATGTGTTTCATTAAACAATCGCTTTAATTTTTTGAATAGAGTTTCTTTTCAGAACAACTTATAAAGCCAACATTGACTTTCGTTATATGAGAATAAAATTAAGTCCAAATATTGCCGAAAAGGGGGGTATTTTCTGAAAAAAGAGGGCTATTCTCTTCTCAGCTAGCCTTTTTTAGTGGGCTTATCGCTTTTTTCGGATCGCTCTATTGTGTAGCTCTTTTGAAATTGTCTTCTATACTTTTTTATATACTCCGAGGGGGTGCAGTTAAAAATTTTTAAAAACTGGGCTCTGAAATGTTTCATATCGTTAAAGCCTGCCTGAGTTGCTGCTTCGGTTACATTACAGTTTGAGTTAATAAGTAACTCTGCTGCTTTGCGTAAACGAATCATCCTTACAAAACTGTTTACGGTGTGACCTGACAACAGTTTTATTTTTTTATATAAAGCAGAATGGCTTTTTCCCATTTCCTTTGCCAGAATATTTATTGCAAACTGTTCATCATATAAATGATTTTCCACTACCTGAATGCACTGATCTAAAAACAGCTTTTCACTTTCCAATACATTTACATTACTCTCTCTTAGTGTAATATGGTTCAGAAAATACTGTTGCAGATTTGCTTTGGATGTTACAAGGTTGGCAACCTTGGCGAGCAATAACTCCTTTTCAAAAGGTTTTAATACATAGTCATCTGCACCACTTTTAATACATTGTAGTCTTACTTCAGGAGAATCCTCTCCGGTAAGCAGGATAATAGGAATGTGTTTTAGCTGATGATTGGTCTTGATCTTTACACATAATTCATGTCCATTTGTCTCCCCAGGCATGTTAAGGTCTGTGATGATAATATCGGGTGACGATTTAATTGACTGTTTATAGGCATCCGCTCCGTCAAATGATACCAAAACATGATACCCTTCTGTAAAAATGCTCTTTAAATATTGAACCAGCTTCTCATTATCATCTACAATAAGTACTGTTTTCTTTTCCGAAATAATTACTTCCGGCTTGGGAGCGCTATCATGAGATGGCAGGTCTATATCAACAGAAATAATTTCCTTTGCGATTTGCTTTTCCGGGGCATCCGTCATAAATACCACATTATCAGCAAAATGCGCCTTGCCCTTTAAAAGTTCCATGAAAAAGACAGTCCCAATTCCAGGCACTGTTTCATAATGCAACTTTCCGCCATGCAGATCAATAAAGTTTTTTACTAGATACAGGCCGATACCAAAACCAGGTTTTGATTTTGACTCCAAAGATTTTACCTGATAATACTGGTCAAAAATCCTATTCCCCACATTCTTATCGATACCAGAACCTGAATCTGAGATGGATATAACAATTGAAGCAACTTTTTCCTGAATTTCTAATTTCACGGAACCTTTTTCCGGAGTATATTTCAATGCATTGGAAATCAGGTTAAAAATAGCAATCTCTATTTTTTCCGGATCAACAAATATTTCAGCATTTTCAGTCTCACAGCTAAACTCATACTTAATTTGACTTGCCCTTGCCTGATAGTAAAAACTATCAAAAACATCTTTACACAAAGTGCTGATTCTATGTTTTCCAACGTGTAAGACGGTAGCATTGGCATTCACCTTTCTGAAAAGTAGCAATTGATCGACCAGACGCAGCATTCGGCGAGAATTATTATATGCCACTTTTATTTCTACAGGCGTTTCCTCTTCGCTATCTTTATGATGCATCAATTCATTTATCGGATTGATAATCAATGTTAACAATGTTCTGAACTCATGGGTAATATTGGTAAAAAATGAAGCTTTTTTTTCACTAAGATCTTTCTCCTTCTGAGCCGTTACCCTTGCAAGTTGCACTTCGAATTTTAGCTTTTGTCTATTAGATTTATACCGCAGATAGCTATAAGACAAAAACACTAGTGCCGTTGCATACAACAACCAAGCCCACCAACTTCTATACCAAGGTGGTAATATTGTTATTTTCAATTGCGTTAAAGCTTCAGCCCACTGTCCTGATCCATTTTTAGACTTGATATGTAATACATAATCGCCTTCGCTTAAATTATTATAGGTAAGTGTACCAGTTGTAGTCTGATTCCAATCTTTATCCCATCCTTCCAAAAAATAACCATATTGAACTTTTTCGGATGCAGAAAAATTGATGGCAACAAATGAAATATCAAGATTAGCCTCTTTAAAGGGAAGTACAATTGCATTAATATTTTCAACAGCAACCCCTTTGGGCCAATAACTTGTTTGCGTAATTGCTACTTTATTAATACTAATGGCTGTGATCATGGGTTTTTCAAACTCATTGCTACTACGAACTACGGCTTTTGGATTAAACATATTAAACCCGTTAATTCCTCCAAATATTAATTGTCCATTGGCCAGTTTTAACGCTGCATTGTAATTGAACTCATTGCTCTGCAATCCGTCATTCACTGTAAAATTTTCTACAACTTTTGTATCAGGATTAAACCGCGATAACCCGTTATAAGTACTCAGCCATAAATTGCCTGAGTTATCCTCTAAAACATTTAAAATCGTATTAGCCGGTAAGCCATCCAGCTCGGTAAAATGTTTAAAAGTTTGCTTTTGGCTATTAAATAAGATTAGCCCTCCACCTTCACTCCCCAGCCATATCCTATTCTTATGATCGATATAAACACATAGAATCGGATAATTAATCGGGAAATGCATATGTTGCTTTGTTTTGGTATCTACACCAATAAGTTCCTTATAATTACCAGCCCATATTCTTCCATCTTTGTCTTGGCTAATTGCATGAATATTAGTCAGACGGCTATCAAAAATCTCCCATTTGTTTAATGCTTCATTGAACAGATACATAGCACCGCCTCGCGTGGCACCGGCCCATAATCGATTTTCCCGATCCAGAAACAGTTTCCAAAAATTAATATCATCTTCCTTCAATGTGGGATTGTAACATGGGTAATTAATAAACTTACCCGTTGCCCTATCCATCAACTGAATACCTCCACCAAAAGTGGCTACCCAAAGCCTATTTTTATGATCTATTAAAAGGCTTACTACAAAATTGCTCCCAAGAGAAGTTCGGTTTTGGGCTTCATGCACAAATGATGAGAAGGAATTTTGTACAGGATTCCATTTTGACAAGCCTCCTCCATCGGTTCCGATCCAAATATCGCCAGTTTTATCTTCGCAAAAAGAGAGCACAAAATTGCTCACCAATGATTTGGATGCAAAAGGATCCTTTCGTACAGATACAAATAAAGGTTTTTGTGAATCGACAAGGCTTACCCCTCCTCGTAATGTGGCTATCCATTTTCGATAGTTTTTATCTTCAAAAATTGCATATACAGCTCCACTTTTCAACTGATTTGCAGCATTACCTTCTACAATATAATTTACCTGACTATCCTTAAGATTAAAAATAGCCACACCTCCTCCATCAGTGGCTATCCAAAGCTGCTCCTCCTTACTTAACAAAAGCCCGGTTATGTTTCTAACACGTAAGCTATTATTGAACAGACTTTTTTCCATCTTTTCATACCGAAGATTGTACTGAAACAATCCATTTTGAGACCCTATAAAAACAACGCCCTGTGCGGGTGCAGGCAATAATTTTCCGCCTTCAGTAATTGCATTTGAAAGAAGTCTGATTCGTTGTTTTTGCTTGTCAAACAAACAAAGTCCAACATTTTTTATGAACAAATAAATTGTACCATTATACTCACAAATGCCCTGCACATTATAATCTGACAGGCCCCTATCCAATGGGATCTGAGTAAACAGTTTAGAAGTGGGCTTTAATACCAAAAAGCCTTTATCATCGGTACATAGATATACAGTATCTCTAATAACCAGTATCTCACTACTTCGTGCTTCCAGTTTTTGGATCTTCTTTTTATTATAAGGCTGATAATTAAAAAACTGGAACTTTTGATTTCCATAGTCAAAAAAACTCACCCCTTTTAGGGTTCCGACCCATACGCCCTTATCACTCCCACTCAAGGATACAATATGATTATTGATCAATGAGGTGCTATCCTGCCATTTGTTCCGAAAGCCTTTGAACTCGAAACCGTCATAACGGTTTAACCCATCAAAAGTGCCAATCCAGATATACCCAAACTTGTCCTGAATAATGCTGGTGGCTGAATTGTTAGACAACCCTTCTGACAAACCAATGTTTCTGACAGGAATAATATCAGAAGCAAATACTGTACAACTAACTGATAATAAGAAAAATATAATCGTAAATACCAATCTCATATCTGACAGATTTGGCCATTAAAATATTAAAAATACAATACCCGCTTAAAACCCTTTCATCTGGCTGAATATGATATCGGAATGAAGGTTACTCCAATCGCCTTTTGTTATTGAATGATCTTCATACTATCAAGTCCGACTATTCTCATAATTAGAAACAGCTACTTTACGATCACACGCTCAATCCCCTCATGCGTAGGAATCACTTTTTTAATACTTCCATCGGCATTGAACGCCAACTTGTCTATGCACACTTCCCGATGGTAGCCTGCAGCGCTTCCAATTTTAATACCATTGGGATAGCTGAAACGATGGTAAACTATATACCATTCATCCTTGCCAGGAATTTGAATGACAGAATTATGCCCTGCTCCATATATACCTTCGGATTCGTGCTTCTCCAGTACAAAATTATTTTCCAGAATGGTTAAGGGACCTAAAGGAGAACTGGATACACCATAACGAACCCGATAATTTGGACTGCGTGTATCATCTTCACTCCACATAAAATAATACATGCCGTTTCTATAAAACACATAAGTTCCTTCGCGAAAGGTTCTATCTACTTTGATAATTTCAGGAGCATCTGATTTAAAAGATATCATATCATCATTGAGCTCTGCCACTGCCATATATCCATTGCCCCAATACAAATAGGTTTTCCCCGTTTGAGGATCGGTAAACACATCCGGATCTATTTCCTGCCCACCTTTTATGCCCTTTGGCTTTTGAGCCACAAGTGGTTTCCCACTATCTACAAATGGGCCAGTGGGATGATCTGAAACGGCTACACCTATTTTTTGGGCTGCAGTAAAATAATAGAAGTATTTATATTGTCCATTTATTTTCTTTTCGATCACACAGGGAGCCCAGGCATTGCGGTTGGCCCAGCTTACCTGGGCAGGTAGATCCAGCATCACTCCTTCATCTTTCCAGTTCACCATATCGGGGGATGAAAAAACTTTAAAATAGGTACCGCTCCAGCTGTCGAATCCATCACTGGTTGGATAGATATAAAATTGCTTTGTTTTTTCTGAATATAAAATTTCAGGATCGGCATAGTACCCGTTCAAAACCGGATTGTGGTTCTTTACTGCCTGCACCTGAAAAACCAATTTCCTTTTTCCGGCAATAGACACACCCACTTCTACGGGTCCGATGGAAAAATTTTTATTCTTTGAAAAAATCTGAATGCCGGGTAATTTTCCAAACTGTGGATCAAACTGGTGAAGATCTGTATTGGGCAATACGGGCAAATACAATTTTTTGGCAGCAGTGTCTAAAACAATATTATTCTTCTTAATCTGCTTTGATTGCACCTGTGTAATAGCTTCTTCAGCAGTTATCCATTTACTGGTAAGTCTTTCCAGCTCCTTTTGTGTGATTGGTAAAACGGTGCCATGCCGAGGATGAAAATTCATAGATATTTCATGATCCACTACTTTAAAAGTTTTCAGGTCGGTAGATTTGGTAAACTGATATTTCCCTTTGGTATATACATCATACATCAATATAAAACCGCTGCCATCATTCAGTTTAAACACACCGGCTCCTTCCACCGGGTCTTTTGTTTGTTGTAAATATTGATCTTTTATGATATAGCCTTCGGTGAGTTTATCCGAAACAGCCACTTTGATTCCATTGCCCTGACCCTCGGTTTTAAAAAACAAATAATATTTTCCATCCTTTGGAACGATATCGCCATCAATACAAGCTCCATTTGTTGGACTAAACAATAATTGCTTTGGCTCCGACTCAAAAGCTGTAAAATCTTTATTGGCATACGCATAGTAAATCACATCCGGATCTGCCCCTGCACGCATAGACCAGTAGATCATATATTTTTTCTGAACCGGATCGAAAATTGTTTGTGGTGCCCAAACCCGGTTTACTTTTTCAAAAGCCTTAAATGTTTGAGGAATATTTATCTTAGAAGAAGTCCAATGGATCAGATCGGTAGATTTCAACAATACCATTCCACGGTTTGAGTCCCAACCGTTGGCGGACACCATATCGGTCACCACCATATAAAAAGTCTTACCATCGGCACCGCGCAAAATATGCGGATCACGAACACCTCCTGTAGCGCTAATCTTTTCAGAAGAAATGACGGGTTTATTATTATTCAGAGCGGTGAATCGGTAACCATCCGTGCTAATAGCAAACCGGATAGCTTCGTCATTTTTACTGTTTCCGGTGAAGTAGGTAAACAGGTAACCCCGATACTTTTCTTTTACAGATTTAGACTGGGCCATTGTAAAAAAAGGGAACAAGACACCAGCCATCAACCCAAGCAATATTTTCTTTTTCATAATCAATTTTCAATTTCTTTTAAGATATCTGAATGTCGCAATTGCCGCAATAACAATCCTTGTAAAACTGCATAAAATTATTTGTTATAAAGGCGGGAAATTCATTTAAAAGGAGAGCATTTTAGATTGCCTACTCCTCAAACAAATTACCCAATATGCAAAACATCCATGCTATCAAAAACATAAACTTTATTTTTCAGTATTTTAAAATCGCTCACCCTTCATTTGGATCATCAATTCTCAAATTGTCCCCCATTTTTTTTCTGTACTGTTTTATATATTCTGTTGGTTTCATTTTAAAGAGCCGTACAAACTGTTCTCTAAAATATTTTACATCACTAAATCCAACAGAATAGGCCACCTGAGCGACAGTATCGTTGGTCGATATTAAAAATTCGGCAGCCTTTCGAAGCCGCAGGTAACGAATAAAAGCGTTCACGGATTGTCCTGAAATCAGTTTTATTCGTTTGTATAAATAGGAATGGCTCACCCCCATTTCCCTGGCCAGCATTTCTATATTGAAGGTGCTGTTATCCAGATGTTTTTCCACAATGAGAATACATTTGTCCAGCAGTTCCTGGTACTCCGCTGGTACTTTAGTCTCAGCCTCGTGTCCTTCTACTTTTTTCAGGGTTATCTGATCATAGAAATATTGCTGAAGATTGGCACTGTTTTTAAAAATACGATTCACGCGTGCCAGCAATAGATCTTTATTAAAAGGTTTTGTAATGTAATAATCAGCCCCTTCTTCAGTTCCCTTTAGCTCCAAGTCTTTTGAAGTATGGGCTGTTAGCAAAATGACCGGTAAATGATTGACAGAAACATCATTTTTAATAGCCTGACAAAGAGCTATACCATCCATTTCCGGCATGGCCACATCCGAAATAATCAGATCGGGTTTTTTCTGTAGAGCCAGTTTCAGTCCATCCCTTCCATTGACAGCCTGATATATCAGGTAGTTTTCGCCCAATACGGAAGTTATATATTTTCTCAAATCATCATCATCATCCACTACCAGTATGGCCTTTTTCGCGGTGAGTGCAGGAGCCTCCGGAATGAATGCAGGAGTCAGTTCGGGATCTTCCTCAATATCAATCTCTTTAGTAAGTTCAGCCTCCTCAGCAATATTCCTCATAATCTGAATGTCTCCAAAATGTTCTTTTCCTGTTGGCAACTTGACTGTAAAACTGGTTCCCATTTTGGGCTCACTGGTATAGGCTATGTTTCCCTTGTGCCATTCGGTAAACTGTTTCACCATGTACAAACCAATACCAAAACCCAATTTCACATGACCTGGAGCCTGATAAAATCTTTCAAATATGGCATTGCCTGTGCCTTTGGGAATACCGGCGCCTGTATCTTCGATGATAGTGGTGATCGTTTTATTTCCGCATGCGATCTTAATCAGAATCTGACCGTCCTTTGGGGTATATTTAAAAGCATTGGCAATCAAATTGTACAGAATAATTTCCACCTTTGCCCGATCGCCAAAAAAATCAATGGGTTTATCTATTCCTTCAATCTTATAGTGGATATTTCTAGTTCTGGCTTCGTATTTGAAGTAGGAGAAAACTGCATCGCATAGTTTGCTAAAGTCAAATTGACTGACCAACATTCCCTCTGCACCTTCTTCAATTTTTCTAAACAGCATGAGCTGGTCTGTCAGGCTCAACAGCCTTGCCGCATTCAGACCTATTACCCGAAGTTCTTCTTTCTCCTTTCCTTTTTGAATGCGCATCAGATCCTGAACGGGATTGATGATCATGGTAAGCGGGGTACGAAACTCGTGTGAAATATTGGTAAAAAAAGATAAACGCTTTTGGTTGATTTCTTTTTCCTTTTCGTTTAACACTTTTTCAGTAATTCTCTCTGCCTTTTCTTTTGCAAATTCCGCATGAGTTTTTTCAAGTTCAGCTCTTTGCACTTCTTTTTCCATACGCTCACTTTCCAACTCGGTTTTCCTCATTTCTGCATTTAGGCGAGAAAGTTTTAGGTCGTATTTTATTTTTTCCTGTGCAGTTTTATATCTCAGATAAAGATAAATGACGGCTGATAGTGCAAGCAAATAGACACAATAGGCCCACCATGTCCGATACCAGGGAGGCAAAACTTTTATATGCACTACTGTCTCCTTCGTGTTCCATGTACCCTCGGCGTTGGTAGATTTTATCCGCAATTTGTAGGAGCCTTCCCGAATATTATTATAAGTAACTGAACGGGAACTGCCGCTATAACTCCAATCCTTATCCCAGCCTTCCAGATAGTAGGCATATTTTATTTTATTGGGTGCCGAAAATTCTAATGCAGCAAACTGTATATACAAAATAGCTTCATCGTAAGGCACTATCAGTTGTACTATTTCGCCTATATCGTTGGTTTTGTAATCAATTTGATCCGTGAACAATTTATTATTCACCTTTAGCGAAGTCAACACCACTTTGGGGAAATAGGTTCGAACATACATTTTGGTTGGGTCAAAAAGATTGAATCCATTATTGCCTCCAAAGGCCAGCTCCCCCGATTTCAATTTTAAAGCAGCTCGATAGGAAAACTGATTGTTCTGCAATCCATCCGACTCATAGAAACGGTTTATCTTTCTGGTTTTGGGATCAAATCGGTTCAGACCATTAGAAGTACTAATCCAAAGATAACCTTGCCCATCCTCCAAAATATTCATCACCGTATTGCTGGAAAGTCCCTCTTCTTCAGAAATGCGTGCAGCAATTTTCCCCGATTTCCTATCAAACAATATCAGTCCGCCTCCTTCTGCACCAATCCAAAAATTCTTCTTTGAATCTTCAAAAATACACCTCACAGTTTTCCCAATTGGATAATACTGATGCTTTCTATTGATCTGATCTACCCGTATTAACTGCCAGGGACTTCCTACCCATAGTTGACCTTGACTATCTTCCTTTATTGACATCAGATCTCCAAACTGAGGATCATATATTTCAAATGTATTGAGCGATTTATTGTATAAATAAAGATGTCCATTTTCGTAGGTAGTTACCCAAAGGTTGTCTTTGGAATCCTGATAAATGCGGATGGCTATTTTATTTTCAACACTGTCGGCTTGGTTCAATAATTTATAATGTTCGATCGTTCCACTAGGTGTACGCTTATTTACACCGCCTCCGAAAGTGGCGATCCAGAGATTGTGATGCTTATCCTGGGTAATGCTGCTAATGGTATTGTTAGAAAGCACCGGAGTTTGATAACTGGTAAAATGCTTTCGTGCAGCATCCCATTTATTCAATCCTCCTCCATCAGTGCCAATCCAAAGATTATTGTGGACATCTTCATAAAAAGAGGTTATAAAATTGCTGGAAAGACTGTTGGAAGAAAAATCTTGCCGGATGGTGTTGAAATCGTTTCTATACACATCAGCAATATTCACTCCGCCCTTGTTTGTTCCAATCCATTGACGTTGTTCCTTATCAATAAACAGGGAAAGAATACTATTGCTTGAAAGCTTCCCCGTTGTACTCCTTCCATCAATTGAATTTATTACTCCTGTTTTGGTATTCAGGGTCTTCACGCCACCACCATCGGTTCCAATCCATAATAGACCATTTCTGTCCAGGCTCAAGGCCGATACATAGGCGACTCCGAGAAGTTCACTATTGACCTGTTGTATTATTTTATTTTGAGCAATATTGTATTGCAGCAACCCTGTAGAAGTGGCTAACCATAAATTACCGCTATGATCAAACCTCATCCGATTGACAGAATAGCCACCGATTGCATTAGTGACAGGATCCAACTTACTGCTCTTATCATTAAACCGAAACAACCCGCTGCCTGCCACAAACACCCATAATCGTTTTTGTTTGTCAAATTGCATATCCTGTACTGTATACCAGGCTTCAGCTTCACCATTACTATTTAGAATAGGAATCTGTTTTGCTATATCCAGATGCTTTGGCTTCCATAGTAAACCATTAGCACTGGTTGCCAGGAACATATTTCCACTCTCATCTTTTTCAATACTATTGATATACATGGATACCCTTTCCTTCTTTCTAGTATTGAGCGGTTGATAGTAAACCGGGGTAAAAACATTAGTAAAGACATTATAGCACACGGCTCCCTGTCCCATCCCAATCCATAAATTATGGTCATCGTCTTCATTGATAGCGGAAATATAATTATGAGGAAGGGAGGTGGTATCGTTTATTCTGTTTCGGAATACCTTAAACTCATACCCATCATAACCGTTCAGACCATCGTAGGTCCCTAACCAAATCATTCCCCGGCTATCCTGAAACACACAACGTACCGAATTATTGGAAAGACCATTGGAACTACCCAAATAGGTAATCTTGTAATTTTCCTGCGCACCAATGCCAATAAAGCATGTCATGAACAAGACTATTATCAAGAAACATCTATATATTTTTTCCCTCATAGCTTTCAAAAACCAGCGATATTAGAAAATTGCAAACCATTTCTTTTCAGAATTTTACCTCAGAAAGAACCTAGATAAAAGTACCATATTCAGACTCAAATTAAGCTAATACATCCAGCCCAAGATGCCCCGCTCGAACTTTCTGCTAAAGAAACAAATCAAACAAAGCAATTCAATTCGATTTTTTAATTGACAAAAATACATTTATCCATACAAATCACCCGTATTAGTAGAAATATTATACAGTTTCAATGTACAGGTTTGTTGTGCAATATTTCCAAAAATTGATATGGATAGGGACCATAGTATCCAAACTCAAAATTTAACCTAGATTAACTTCTTTTTCTTATCTCCTAAATTCTATTTTTGCCACTTTAAATTTTTATTATGGCATCAGGAATATTTGCAATACTAGATGATATAGCGGCACTCATGGACGACGTGGCAGTAGCCAGTAAAATAGCCACACAAAAAACAGCTGGTATTTTGGGCGATGATTTGGCGGTGAATGCCGAAAAAGCAACAGGGTTTCTTTCTTCTCGCGAGTTGCCTGTATTATGGGCCATAACCAAAGGCTCGTTTATCAATAAACTAATTATTGTACCTATTGCATTATTGTTAAACGCTTTCTTCCCTATTTTAATAAAATATGTCTTAATAGCCGGTGGTGTTTATCTGGCTTATGAAGGCGTTGAAAAAATCATTCATTACTTTATGCATCGTGCAAAAAAAGGAAAGGAAGTAGTGGACGAAATCGTACACGATGCCGATCATTCCGATGAAAAACAAAAAATAAAATCGGCAATTGTTACCGATTTTATCCTATCCATTGAAATTGTAATTATTGCTTTGAGTACTGTTTTACAAAAACCACTTTCCTTACAAATTCTAACCGTTTCTGTAGTATCTATCCTGGCTACGGTAGGTGTTTATGGCATTGTAGCATTAATTGTCCGTATGGATGATGCCGGCTATAAACTGATAAAAATTGCCAAAGGGAAAAAAACAATTTCAGGTTTGGGCAATCTGTTGGTAAAAGCGTTGCCGATCATCATTAAGATATTAGCAGTAGTAGGTACTGTTGCATTGATATTAGTAGCTGGTGGCATTTTTGTTCATAACATTGAGTACTTCCACCACATGCTGCATGGCTGGCCGGATATGTTGAAAGAAACTGTATTTGGATTAGTCATTGGCTTGGTTGCTATTCCATTTTTTAATGGAGCAAAAAAAATCATGAGCCTTTTTAAAAAATAAAACCAGCATTGCCATTGTCCAAACATTTGATTAATATAAAAAATCTTAGTGTTTATTACAGCTCAAAAACTGTATTAAAAAACATCTCCTTTCAATTTTTTAAAGGAGATGCCTGCGTTGTTCGCGGGCAAAGCGGAAGTGGTAAGACCACGCTGGGTAAGGCTTTGGCGGGTTTACAAAAATATCAGGGACAGATTGATTTTAATTTTGATTTAAATAGTGTCTTACTTCCTAAAGTATTGTTTGTAGAAAACTGGTATCGTTTTTCCAATCTAGAAGGAGACAGGAATTTTTATTATCAACAACGCTACAACCATCAGCAAAAAAGAGATACTGTAAGCATTGCCCGCGAATTGGAATTATTTGGGAAGGAACATTCCCTGAAAAATGAATTGCCAGAAGAACTGCTTGCTGCTTTTGAATATCATAAAGTATTAACCGAACAGCTTTTTGAAATCTCCAGTGGTGAACACAAAAAACTGCAACTCATTAAAGCATTGTGGTGGCAACCACAGTGGTTGATTATTGACCAGCCGTACACCGGTCTGGATGCCAACTCTCGTAATAAACTGAACCAGCTATTGGATGATTATGTGGCCAGGGGTGGGCAATTAATCTTATTGAGCAATGATGATGAATTGCCTTCCTGCATCAATCGTTTTGCGACTATCGAAAACGGAAAACTAACAGAGAGCAGCGATGTTTATGAGGTGGAAGAAAAAGTATTTAAACCGCTACCGTATTTTCTTACCATAGCACCTGAATACACCTCGAACAGCATTGTTGACATGAAAAATGTGTCGGTAAGGTATGATGATAAATATGTATTATCCGACATCAATTGGAAGGTGAATGCTGGTGAACGCTGGTTGTTACAAGGTTCTAACGGTTCAGGCAAATCGACCTTGTTAAGTTTGATTACAGCCGATCACCCGCAGGCTTATGCCAATGATATAAAATTGTTTGGTGTGCAGCGAGGAGGTGGCGAAAGTATTTGGGATATAAAAAAACGAATTGGTCTTATCTCACCAGAATTGCATTGGTATTTTGATGCCAATGCCACGGTGGCGCAAAGCATTGCATCCGGATTTTTTGACAGTAATGGTCAGTATCAAAATCTTCGATATGCACAAAAGCAACAGTTAAATGAGTTGCTGCATTTTTTGGATTTGTATGACGTAAAAGACCAACTGTTGCAAACGCTGCCTTTAGGCATTCAAAGACTTGCCTTGTTAGGTCGCACCATCATCAAAGACCCGCAGCTATTGGTTTTGGACGAACCCTGCCAGGGATTGGATCAGCAGCAAACCCAGTATTTTAATAAGATGGTGGATGCTATTAGCAACAATGGGGTTACCATCATTTATGTGGGACATTTTGCTTCGCAATTGCCGAAACGTCTTACCCATAAAATAAGTTTGGATGCTGGAAAAGCAACATCCTGTGAAAAGTTGACCCAATAAAAACAATCAGAAAAATGCGGTCAAGCCAAAGTCAGGCAAGGATTTCACACAAAGCAATCATTTTATCTGTCCGCTATTCCAAGCCGAAACCAATGCCAAGTTTGTGCTAATTCTCCAATCGGAAAACTCATTGTCCTGTGGTGGTGCCGAATCAAAGTATTCAACAAAAACAGGTAGTGGCAATTGACTACTCAAATCTTTGGCCAATGCAGTTAAAACTCTTTTCCGTAATTCCTCGTCCAAAGGCATATCCACCTTTCCTGATTTTTTATTTTTATTGACTCCAGTTTCTGCCACTGCCCAAGGCAAATTGGTTTGTTTCATAGCAACCCGAACCGGATTAAAAATACTCGAAGCATCTTCACCCATATTGTCATTGTAATAACCATCCCAGCTAATGAGTGCCACTTTTGTGGGCAGGTAATCCTTCCAGTTTCGGCCACTTATTGGATCCAGTGAATATGCCATCAAACAAAGCGTGGGTACTAAGTTGGGCTTATTGAATTTCGCTTGCAAAGCAATGATATAGTCAAACGCACTCCTATACTCAGCAGCCGTAAATTCACCATCTCGTATTTGATCTTCCGGTTCATGATAATACGTCCAAAATTGTTTTGCCGTGCTGCTCAAACCACTAAAAAACTGATTCAAAACTGCATCTTTAGATCCATTCAACACCTCCTTTGGATCCATCTTAAAAGAGATATGAGCCACCGTTTCTTTGGATAACCAATCCGGCCAAACAGGATCGCCAGCATTGTACAAGCGAACAATTTCATGCTTACCAAAAGCGGCTTTTACTCTTTGGTATGCCTGCTCTTTGCTTTCGCCTGATAATGAACCAGCACTTGAGCCCCAAAGAATTCCAGGTTTATTTTCCTGTGGATTTGGCTTTTCGGTTTTTGTTTTTGTACAGGAAAATAATACCAAAAAATAGGATAAAAAGATAAGTGCCCGCATTGCCAATTTGCTACAAAATTTGAGCCAATAAAATCCTACTCTGTGCCTACTTTATTGAAAAGCTACACGACTAATTAATTTCGATTATTCAGACTTTAGCTGCAACACGCCCGTCTTGATTCCCTTTGCACTTGCTTCGAAAGTAATAATACCTGGCGTTTCAGCGGATTGAACCAAAGCAGTAAGCTGGCCACTAAACAACTTCATAAATGGTGCCTGAAAAGATTCCAGGCTTGAACTGTTTCCATTGGCGGCTGCTTTGTATTTGCCAGCACCTTTTACTTTAAACTCAATTTGTCTGGTTTCATCAGGACAGAAATTGCCATCCTTATCCACAATTCTAACATTGACAAAAGCAATGTCCTTTCCATCGGCATTTATGTTCATTCTATCTGCCGTTAAAACAATTTTATAAGGTTTTCCGGCTGTATGTATTTCTTTCTCATCTGCCACTTTTCCATTTTCATCATAGGCCACTACTTTCACAATGCCTGGTTGATATTTAGTATCCATCCACATCAAACGATAACGTTGTTGTCTTTCAAAACTGCGCGCATTGTAGGTGGTGTTACTGGCTTTTTGTGTTGTGTCTTTTGTTCTTCGGCCCTGGCTTTTACCATTAATAAATAATTCGGCACTTGGATAATTTGTATACACAAAAACCGGTGTTACTTGTCCTTCTCTTCCCTTCCAGTTCCAGTGTGGCACAATGTGAAGCGTGTTTTCTTTATTGTTCCAATGACTGCGGTATAAATAAAAACGATCTTTGGGAATGCCTGCTAAATCCACTATGCCAAACAAAGAACTATGGCTAGGCCAATCGGTATAGTAGGGAGTGGGTTCACCAAGATAATCAAATCCCGTCCATACAAATTCTCCCATTGTGTAATTAAAATCATCCTGCATGATAAAATTATCTTCTGGCAAATCGCTCCATCCGCAATGTTCCACGTCATAGGAAGAGGACTGATGATCGTCGTATTTCTTCATGGACTGTTTTTCTACAGGAAATTTATAAATGCCTCTGGAACTAACAGTAGATACCGTTTCGGTGCCTAATACTAACTCTTGAGGCAATATTTTATAAGCATCGGGATAACGTTGCGGGCGATAATTAAATCCTGCCACTTCAAGTGTTGCTGCCATACTATTTTTATAAACAGCATCTGGACGATCCATTCCATTTGTTACCGGGCGGGAAGGATCTTCCCGATGACAAATGTCCTGCAAAAAACGAGCAACCCTTGCCCCTGAAGGATTACTTTGTTCTTCTACCTCATTTCCAATGCACCACATTACCACACTTGGATTATTTCTATAATGGTGGATAAGATTCACCAAATCTTTTTCTGCCCATTCATCAAACAAAGTATTGTACCCATTTTTCATTTTAGGTATTTTCCATTCATCAAAACTTTCAGGCATCAGCATCATACCCATTTCATCACAGGCTTTCACCAATTCTGGAGCTGGCATATTATGTGAAGTACGAATGGCATTTACACCCATATCCTTCATGATGCGCACTTGGCGGCGAATGGCGGCTTCATTCACAGCAGCACCTAAAGGCCCCAAATCGTGATGATTACAAACCCCTTTAAATTTTAGCAGCTTGCCGTTTAAGAAAAATCCTTTATTTGGAATGATTTCGATGGATCTAATACCAAACACCGTCGTATATTCATCTGCGATTGTATTGTTGTGATACAATTTCGAAACTGCTTTGTATACATTGGGATGATCGGTGTCCCAAAGTTTGGGTTGTTTTACTATTAATTCCTGTGTAAAAAAATTATCATCATACTGGCTTATGGTGCCTTTGTGTGAGGCGACAATTTTACCGGATGGATCCAAAATATCGGTATGCAGGCTATAGTTGGTACTGTTTCCTCCAGCAAGTGTTTGCAGCTTTGTTTTAATACTCACCTTAGCAAAGTCTTTTTCAATAACCGGTGTGGTGATTTGTGATCCCCAAACGGGAATGTGCGCAGCATCAGTAATGATTAAATGCACATTTCTATAAATACCTGCACCCGGATACCAACGCGAAAATTCAGTAGGATTTTCGAGGCGAACTGCAATAGTATTTTCCTCACCCGGCTTCATGGCATCAGTAATATCAAAATGAAAACTGTTGTAACCATAGGGCCAATAGCCTACCTTTTTGCCATTCACAAAAACATTACTATGGCTCATAGCCCCATCAAAAACAATGGTTGCTATTTTCCCCTTACCAAATTGAGGAACTTTTATTTTGGTTCTATACCAACCCACGCCTACAAAGGGCAATCCACCTGTGCGTCCTGCGTGTTCTTCTGCCTGTTTTTGTCCATCCTGAACAATGGCCATTCGCTGCATGTCATTTCTGGAATCAAAAGGGCCATAAATAGCCCAGTCGTGCGGTATTGAAACCGATTGCCATTCACTATCAATAAACCCAGGTTCTTTTGCATTAGCATCATCCTCTCTGGTAAATTTCCAGTTTTTGTCTAACAAAACTTGTGAACGATTTTGAGAAAAACAAGCTGCAATTATTAAAAAGCTTATGGTGGAGAGCAATAATCTTTTCATTATTTATTCCTTATTATTTGCAACAAATGTAGGGTATATTTTTGTTGAAAAACAATGAAAAAGGTATCAGTATAAGTTCCAATATTTGGTCAAATTTGAACTATTGAATCGTATTGACGAACTGATAAAGAAGTAGTTTCTGAATCAATGTCTCGAAAATAAAATTAAACATCTGTAACAGATAACTAAAACTTTCCCCATCACTGGTTGTACAAGAATTGCCTTTTTTTCAGCAATACTAGAAAACCTTCTGACATCCTTTTCAATACATCTTTGACACAGTTATTGGATAATTTACGAAAAAAGCGTTTTGAAGAATAACAAGTAAGGCAGGTTCGGAAAATCAAATGATCTGCTACTGAAAAACAATACACACTTATCAGAAAAACACCAACATGGTGTGGCTACTAATCCATGTTATTCATTTTGATTGGGAGCCAATACACAATTGATGGTGTCCTTTGCAAAAATCATTGGAGACAATGCATTACTGTAAATCCTGTTTTCTGTGAAGTTAATATTTCTTCCTCCCGAAATCCGACCACCCCAGGCACTATTGTGATGCAAGTGATTATTGTGAATTTCCAGATTTGTAATAACCGTAGGATTGGCTGTTTTGAGTTCATACGTCTGAATACCCGACCCTTTGTTGTAAGCACATTCTGTATTTCGAATGGTGATATAGCTGGCAGTATCATAGTTTGGTTCAATATCAATTCCAGCCTGGGGTGCGGTACCATTCGTATAAATAAATTTACAACTATCCACTAAAATATATGAAGCCTTGATGATAGATAACCCCTGGCGACGATTGTTTCGACTGATCACATTTTTCAGTCCTACAAATGCACTGGCATGCGTTTTTGCCTTGTTATCACTTATATAGATTCCATCACCCCAACAATCAGCGATCACCATATTTGAAATCCGCACATTGGCACTGCCATAAACACCTATACCCATTCCCCACTCGCCTTTGGTACCGAGGTGTTGGGTTCGTTCACCCAAAATCTTCCCTCCCCTCACCTGCACATCCATAGCGTCTGCAATCATCAACACCACATAGTTGGTGGCATCATTTGGAATAGCCTTCAACACCGATGTAGTATCGAGCATAAACAAATCCACCTTGCTTTTCAATTGTACCGAAACCCTTGCATCAATCGCATATACGCCAGCTGGTACCATTACGGTACCTCCTCCATTTGCCGCAAGCAGATCGATAGCTGTTTGGAATGCTTTGGTATCATCTGCTGTACCATTACCCTTAGCACCAAACAGTCTTACATTCAACAATGGTTTCCTAAGATCGATTGGCAGTTTTGGACTGTATATTATTATGCTATCCTGCGTATTCGTCCAGTCTAAAATCATCCCATCTACCTTTGAACAAGAGGAATTGAGAACTACCGTTAAGATTAAAAACAATATCAGAGTCTGGGGTAATCTACTTTTCATTGCTGTTTAATTTTTAAGATTTATACACTCTATGCATTTTTGAATTGGGCTAATGCCACTCATTAAAATCAATTGCAAGGTAGAAATAGCAGCAATATTTACTATCACCAGAAGTGGTGATTTTGCATCATGGTTTTTGGTGAATTTGCTGGCAGGATGAGCGACACAACCAGTTAGACGTTCAACACCCAACATCAATTTTTAAATAAATAGCAAGCTAATTCGATTTGTAATTTTTGATAAATCGCTGATCATTTTCATCGTTGTCTTTATACTTTTTTCGAATGCGGTCTAGCTTTCGATGCATCATTTTCCGAACCTGTTTATAGGTCGGATCATCATATACATTCTTCATTTCTTGTGGATCTTTTTGTAAATCGTACAGTTCCCATTCATCGATATCGTAATAGAAATGCATGAGCTTGTATCTTTCTGTTCTAATACCATAGTGTCGCTTTACCATGTGGATAGAAGGATATTCGTAATAGGTATAGTATATAGCATCTCTCCAGGTATGAGTTTTGCCAGCTACTAAATTTCTGAAAGATTCGCCCTGCATGTCTTTATTTGCAGGCACTCCAGCATAGTCTAAAAACGTGGGTGCAAAATCCAGATTCTGCACCAGTTCCGGAACCCGGGTTCCGGGTTTAATTTCTTTAGGATACCGAATAAGGAATGGAGTGCGTAAAGACTCTTCATACATAAATCGTTTATCAAACCATCCATGCTCGCCAAGATAAAACCCCTGATCCGAGGTATAAACAACAATCGTATTTTCATCCAACCCATTTGATTTTAGATAATCCAACATACGACCTACTCCATCATCCACTGAGGCTACTGTGCCCAGATAATCCTGCATATATCTTTGATAACGCCAGCGCATAAGATCTTCTTTCGACATGCTAGGATACTGCTTTTTGAATGATTCATTTACCGGATCATAGACTGCATCCCAAGCCTTTCTTTGTGCAGCATCCATCCTGCTAAGATTATTATTGTAGGCATTTGTGTCCCATTTCAATGTTTGAGCAAGCCCCAGTTCAATCATCATTGCTGGTTTAATTTTTAAGTCGGCTGCCCAGTTCATGTCTTTAAGAATATTCATTTCGGCTTTTTGGGCAGCGGTTCCTCGTCCTTCGTAATTGTCAAACAAGGTAGCTGGTTCTTTGAATGTTCTTTTTGTAAAAGATTTAATATGCCTTTCGGCCGGCAGCCATTCGCGGTGTGGTGCTTTCTGATGATACAACAAACAGAATGGTTTTGATTTGTCTCGATTATCCAGCCAATTCAAGGCCAGATCAGTAGTAATATCTGTTACGTATCCATGAATTTGAGTTTTGTTTCCATTGATCAAAAAGTTGGGGTTGTAATATTCTCCCTGATCAAATAGTACCGCAGAATAACTAAATCCCTGTGGCAAACCATCCATGTGAATTTTCCCTACCAAAGCAGTTTGATATCCAACGCCCTGGAGTAGTTTTGGAAAACTCGGTTGATTCCAGTCAAATCTGGATTCGTTGTCCACCTTTCCATTTAAAAAACTATGCTTCCCTGTGAGCATAACCGCTCGACTGGGGGCACATAAAGAGTTGGTAACAGTGGCACGAGAAAACAAAGCGCCTTCTTTTGCCAATCTGTCTATATTGGGTGTCTGATTCAATCCATATCCATACGCACTTACAGCCTGATATCCGTGATCATCACTCATAATATACACAATATTAGGTCGGCTTTTTTTTGGATTTTGTGAAAGGCCTGTTGTGAAAACAGCACCAATCAAAATGGCTACGACAATAGTTCTAAACATAATTTATCGATTTAGTAAAACATGTCATTCAATCGTTCACAAGCTAAGAGATATCCATGTTCTTCCTTCTCCAATAAGCATCTCAACAAGCCAATCGCTTTCCAATGTAAAACTTTATTTGATATGGAAAGAAAATATAATTTGCTATTTTCAATGTATTATTTCTGTTAAGTCTTAATTATTCTATATGAAGTTCCCATCCATCTCATCTTTAACCCAACTGATCAAAACTGTTTTTCTTCGTTTTCCTCTTCAGCTCATCATCACTCTTTCGGCTGTGGTTATTGCCTGGCTATTGACCTACCCCAATGTAGAGAATGAGGAAATACTTTTGCGTAGTTTAGCTTTTTGTTTACTGGCATTCAATTTTAGCCTAAGTGCTATTTTATTTGCCAACGCCAGATCGCTACCTGTTTTGAAAAATTGGTTGTTGCAGGTATTGGCATTGGTGATAAGTGCCACCATCATGATTTGGCTTAAGCCCGATCTTTGGCAAAAGGATATTTATATTCTGATAGTTTTTGTGCTGGCTTGTCACCTAATGGTAGCTTTTGCTTCTTTTCTAAATGAAGAACCAGTCTTATCTTTCTGGCATTTCAATAAAACCCTTTTCCTAAGAATTTTAACGGCGGGGCTTTATTCGGTTGTGATTATTCTGGGACTTTTTGCAGCACTCGCAGCCATCGATAATCTTTTTGATGTATCCATAAAATCCGCCACCTATGCCAAAGTAGCTTCTGTGGTAGGCATAGGATTTAATACCATCTTCTTTCTGGCTGGGATACCAGAACAAAGAACAAACAATATTGACAATTCGTATCCTAAAGGACTAAAAATATTTACACAGTTTGTCTTAATCCCATTGATGACAGTTTACCTACTCATACTATTAGTTTACGAACTAAAAATAATTGTAGAATGGGAACTGCCCAAGGGTTATGTGTCCTTGCTTATTTTGGGATATGCCGTATTTGGAATCTTGTCCTTATTGTTGGTTTATCCCATAAGAAATATGGAAGAAAACAAATGGATAAAACTATTTTCCAGATTCTTTTATATAATGATGTTGCCTTTGCTGGTATTGCTGGCATTAGCTATTTACAAAAGAATTTCAGACTATGGCATCACTGAAGAAAGATATATGCTCATTCTGCTCGCTATTTGGCTCACCGGAATCACATTTTATTTTTTGTTAAGCAAAAAAGATAATATAAAAATCATCCCTATTTCCCTAGCTGTCTGCTGCCTGATTAGTGCCATTGGCCCACAAAGTGCGGCTTCTGTTTCAAGACACTCACAGACTAGCAGACTGAAATCCCTCTTGAGCCAAGGTGAAAAAGCCGACAAATCCGAAACAGCCTCAGTACTAAACTATCTGGTGGACAACCATGGACTAACAGCCATCCGGTCATTGACAACCGAAAATGTAGATGCTATTCAAGATTCAGTTTTAAATAAAGTCGATAACAATAGTTATTACCAGGCACGCTCCGTTCTAAAAGATACTGCATTTGGACTCTTAAAAATAAAGGACTTGCAAGATGCTTCTTCCTTTCAATCCCGCAAACAATTTAGAAAAAAAGACGAAAACCTGATCACTGTTAGCGGATATGAAACTGCTTTCCAGTTTGATTCATACACGGACAAACAATTTGAGATTAAGGCTGATAGTATTCCATTAACTATACTTATTTCTAAGCATCAGGTGAAAGTGAACGATGGGAAGGAATCAGTAGCCTTTGAGTTGGATGATTTCTGTAAAACTATTGCGGCTAAATATAAAGCTGACCTAAAATACGAGTTGACACTTACAGATAGTTTGATGTTCATTAGCAAAGAATCCTCCAGGTTCAAACTGGGTGTCCAACTCACCAATTTCAATACTACCTCAGATGCTGAGGCGGATAGTAATGAAACTGTATTTTCGGGTTATTTACTTATTCATAAAAAATAAAATGATTAAAATGCAAATTTGACCTTCCTGATTATTTCTAGAATTGAGTAACTCTTCTGACTGAATGAAATCGAGCTTGATCGAATACAACTTAATAACCAGTAATGGTGCAAAAAATAGTTGGTGGTAAATTCGATGATATTTCCTTTAGCACTACCATCATAGAGAATTGACTAATACATCAAGAAGTTTATAACTCCTTAACCTTAATAATTTTACTATAATTTTTGCCCCCATCCTTGTCCACCTGAGCTATTCGAAAATAGAGATTACCAAAATCTATACTTCCCGATTCAATAGTTTTATTACAAGATAAAAAGCTAAGTGCAAAAAATGTAAAGCCTATCCACATCCATTTAGCCGACCTCTTTGAAAATGAAAATGGGAGTATGAAAAGAAAGCTTAATAAAAGTGTGGAATATAATAGTGTATTGCTTAAATCTATCCTCACTGAATATACAATAGAGCTGGAAGAATTTCCATCTTTTGTTTTTGAATCTATACTACCTATTTCCATAAAGTCTATCCCATTGGTGGAGGCTTCCACTATAAAATGATCGTTGTTGGTTTCCGTGGTAGTAGTAAAATTTAGGTCCAATATCTTATTTCCGTAGCTTGCATTTATAGCACCAAAAACTACTGGCAGCCCTCCTGGAACCCCATACACTCTTACATGTCCAGCATTTGCTCCATTTCCGTCGTTTTCAATGGCTCCCATTGCCACAGTAAAATCATCAGGCATAGAAACTGAGGATCCAAAAAAATCTGTGGCAGCTTCACCTCGGATATAATAGGTTTCCTGAACCCACTCTCCTCCTCCACCTCCAGCATTAAGAACAAATCTAAAAATATACACTTCGCCTACATTTGTCATTCCGCCACCATCGTGTAATGGGGCACCAACAGCTACAGTATTTTCATTGGGCATGCTTATAGCACTTCCAAGTAAATCATTTGAAACCAACCCTTTTATTTCATTTCCTTTCTGTAGCCAGGAACCACCGTTCCAATAATACATCTTCACCTGCCCTGAATTGAGAGCCTGATTGAAGTCATGATTAATAGCACCGATAGCCACGGTATTGGCATCTGGCATACTGACGGAATATCCGAAATTGTCTTCTGTTACATCTCCATCAATATCAATACCTTTTTGAATCCAGTTTGAATTGCTCAATAAGTAAATTCGAACCTGGCCTGCCTCTGCTCCATTGCCATCATTATAAATAGCACCAACAGCCAGCGTATTGGCATCTGGCATACTCACCGAAGTACCAAACCGATCATCTGCTGATTCACCGTTGATATCACTACCTAATTGAATCCAGGAAGTTCCATTCCAAGTATAAACTCTGGCATGACCGGCATTTCCTCCCGTTTCATCATTTCGAGGTGCACCTATGGCTACAGTATTAGCATCTGGCATACTCACCGAATAGCCTGAATAATCACCTGTCGCTTCACCATCTATATCAACTCCTTTTTGCACCCAGGCAGTTCCATCCCAATTATAAATACGAACATGACCTGAATTTGTTCCATTCCCATCATTTGCATAAGCACCCACTGCCACAGTATTAGCATCTGGCATACTGACCGAAAATCCAAAAAAATCATTCACAGCTTCGCCAATAATGTCATTACCTTTTTGAACCCAGCCCGTTCCATTCCATTGATAAATACTAACCATACCGGCATTGGTTCCTCCCTGGCTATTTCTTGGTGCCCCTATGGCCACAGTATTGGCATCCGGCATACTCACGGAAGTACCGGCCTGCTCTCCAGCTGTTTTCCCATCGATATCATTGCCCCTTTGAGTTTGACCAAAACTTTTTTGTTGTAAAATAAAAAATCCGGAAAATAGTAGTACGAACCTGAAAAAATAATTACAAAACCTAAATGACATCTTTATTAAATATATTAAGTATGATTTACCAACGATTTGATCAAGGTTAAATCTAATGGTAAAAAGAAAAAGTGAAAATGATCAAAATTTAGATAGGAATTGAAGATAATAAATAATTTCAGTGAAAAGATTGTCGTTAGTACAGGGTAACAAAAAATAAAAGATATTATTTCACCTCATAAGAATCCCAGATATCGGCACCAGTTTTCTTCTCCTTCATCTGGCTCATAAATATGTCGCTTCCGTTGCATCGCAGATTGATCATCCCAAAAAGAATTTTATTGTTTTTAAGATCCGTAGATCTTGCCAGTTCAGTGGAGTAAACCAAGGGTCTTTTGCTTTTGGAATACTTTCCGGCACATCCAATAGCATCGGCCCTGGGATGTCCATAGCCTTCATTATCGCCAGAAGAAATCACAGTAGCGAATGCATTCACCTTAGCCATAAAATCTTCAGAAAAATCTGATGACCCATGATGGCAGGATTTTGCCACATCCACCTCAAATGGGTTTTGGGCTCCATACTTTCCCATTAAATATTCCTGAGAATTGGAATTTAGATCTCCTCCCAACAAAGCAGTTTTGTTGCCAAAGTTCACTTTAAGTACCAGGCTATTGCCATTAATGGTTTTACCTTCATCTGTCCAGAAACGATACATCTTTTTATTACTTACTTTTTCCAATATTGGAGCCAACACCCTAATCTCAAATGGTTGCCCCTCTATATTTTCCTTAATCAATGTATCACCCTGTTCATAGCGTTTCACTTTATTGAGCCGACCTTCTTCTTTGGCATTGGTCAAGGCTTTTACAAAAGAACTAATGTCGCGGTTAAAAGGAACTGTGCCGGGATTTGATAAGATATCGTCAAACACCTGAGACAGGAATGTGTCTCCTTCTTTTTTAACTGTGTTTCCAACACTTGTGTTATATGGATTTCCGGTGTTGGCAAACTTCAAAATGCCTGCATGTACAATCGTTCCAAAGCTAAACTGTGGATTGTTAAGTATAGGAATAAATCCCTTGTAATGGTCGGTATCAAAATGACTGACAATAAGATAATCAATATGAATTTTGGTTTTGGCTGCTATCAAATATTTATATTGCCATTTAGTTAGGTAGTTGTGCATACAATTATTAGGGCCGGCATCAATCAGGATTTTATATTTCCCAATTTCCATCAATACACCATCGCCCTGTCCCACATCCAAAAAGAAAATTTTTAATCCCATATTATCCGACAAACTATTGGCATGCATCCAGCCATCAGGTCCAGCCGACACCACCTTATACCAATCGCTATCCTGTTGAACAATTTTCACATAGGTACCCAGTAGCAACTTGTTGATAGGTTTTTTACCTTTTCCGTTTTCTACACTTTCAAAAATTGGAGCTTCATTGAAGGCGGCATATTTGTATTGATTCATATTTGATCGTTTAGTGGGTGGATCAATATCCTTCAGCATTTATATTGATTTGAAGTTACGACATAATTCAAATCACAATCATTCCTATTGTCCTTACTCACTAATATTGGCTATGCCATTCCAAACATCCCAAGATATTCAGTTTGTCATTCAACGCAAAAGACCCATCCACCTAAGTGAACGGGTCTTTAAAGCGATTTGGGTCCTTTCTATTTGCTAAAAAGGAAATATAATTATATACGGAAGTGAGCAAAAGCTTTGTTAGCTTCAGCCATACGATGTGTATCTTCTTTCTTCTTATATGCAGCACCTTCGCCTTTGCTGGCAGCTACTATTTCGTTAGCCAGTTTATCAGCCATGCTACGTCCGTTGCGATCACGGCTATAACGAACCAACCATTTGATGCTTAAAGAAATTTTTCTGTCAGGACGAACCTCCGAAGGAATCTGGAAAGTGGCGCCACCAATACGACGGCTACGAACTTCAACCGCTGGTGTTACGTTTGCTAATGCCTTTTTCCACACTTCGTATCCATCTTCGTTGGTCTGTTTTGCTACCTTGTCCAATGCATCATAAAAAATAGTGAATGCACCACTTTTCTTACCTTCCCACATCAGGTTGTTTACAAAACGGGTTACCAGTTTATCATTAAACTTTGGATCCGGAGCTAAAGGGAGTTTCTTGGCTTGTGCTTTACGCATTATCTTAAAATATTAATTCTTAATTATAATTATTTCTTGGCTTTCTTAGTCCCGTATTTAGAACGGCTTTGTTTACGATCTTTCACACCGGCAGTATCAAGGCTACCGCGGACAATGTGATAACGTACACCCGGTAAATCTTTCACCCTACCGCCACGAATCAATACAATTGAGTGCTCTTGAAGATTATGCCCTTCTCCTGGAATGTAGGCAATCACCTCAATTTTATTAGTCAAACGAACTTTCGCTACTTTACGTAAGGCGGAGTTTGGTTTTTTAGGAGTGGTGGTATAAACACGGGTACATACACCGCGACGCTGTGGACACTGATCCAAAGCTCTTGATTTACTTTTTGCTTTTATTATTTGTCTTCCTTTACGTACTAACTGATTAATTGTAGGCATTCCTAATCCTTTAATTTTTGGACGGCAAAGGTAGTGGATCAATCCGAATAACAAAAAATATTTGTAATTTTTTTGTTCCTTTTGTGGATAACCTGGTCAGCTACTGAATAAGACCCAGCTTTTCTTGCGTCGCACTCTTGTACTTTATAAAATATACTCATCTGATTAACAGCCATTTATCTTTCACTCACTTCACTCTTTATGGTTCAACGATACTGTCTTTTTTGAGTCATCATTAATCACATTAGGCCTTCAGTTCTTCCAAAAAAACAATCCCTTTATTAAAATTTTGAATCGAATTCCCATGCTCCATAAAAAAATACCCAGCCCTCCTACACCATTTTCAACGCTTTAATGGTAGCAATCGGGTCGCTAGCTTTAAACACCGTACTACCAGCCACCAGCACATCGGCACCAGCAGCTACAATGGCTTTGGCGTTTTCTAGTGTTACGCCACCATCTATTTCTATCAACACATTCAGGTCTTTTTCAGCAATCATTTTCCTGAGCGTTTTGATTTTTTCTAGTGTGTAGGGGATAAATTTCTGACCTCCAAATCCGGGATTCACACTCATCAGATTGACCAGATCAATTTCGTGCAGCACATCGGCCAGCATAAAAACTGGAGTATGCGGATTCACTGCCACCCCCACTTTCATTCCCAATGATTTTATTTGCATGATGTTCTGATGAAGCATCGGACAGGCTTCAATATGTACAGTCAAACAATCCGCACCGGCATTTTTAAACTCTTGGGCATATTTTCCTGGCTCCTCAATCATCAGATGTACATCACAGGTCTTTCTCATCACTTTTTTTACAAATTCTATCACCATCGGCCCATAACTGATATTTGGCACAAATCTGCCATCCATCACATCCAGATGAAGCCATTCCGCTTCGCTTTGGTTAACCATTTCACATGCTTCCTGAAGATTCAGAAAATTAGCTGCTAATAATGATGGTGCAATAATTGCCATAAATATTACAAGTTTTTAATTTAGATACAAAGTAAATGCTTTCAGGCAAAAAAGTTTATATCTCACAAATACCTATTTTCGCAATAATTCAAACTATTTTTTTATGCAAACAGGTCTATTACACTTACATAGTTTTTTACGTTGGGCAATTGTTTTATTTTTTATTATCGCCATTTTCAAAAGTCTTGGCGCAGGAAACAAGCCTTTTACCAAATCCCATAAAACTGCCGGATTACTTCTGATGATTTGTTTTGACATCAATGTACTTATTGGACTTGTTCAATGGCTGACAGGAGGTTTTGGACTGAAAGCTATTCAGACAACTGGCATGGGAGAAGTTATGAAAGACAGTATGCTTCGATTTTTTGCGGTTGAACATTTAATCGGCATGCTGGTTGCTTTGGCACTGGTTCATATTGGCAAATCTTATGCAAAAAAACCTGTTGCAGATACCATAAAACATCGTAAATCTGTTTTATTTTACACTATAGCCTTTATCATTACGCTGGCATCCATCCCTTGGCCTTTTAGAGCCATCGGCGAAGGCAGAGGCTGGTTTTGATAGCCTAATCACCAGAGGTTTAACCTAGATTTTTTGATCAATATTACAAACGTTATTATCTGTTTATCCATGATAATAACGTTTTTTTTTCATCAATATGACTTGATGCGCTAGTACTGCATCAATAGAAAAGCAAGGCATGCCCTACTCTTGAATATTTCTTGTATGTTTGAACTAAACGAGATGGATATGAAAAAAACATGTACAATTCTTGGACTTTTCCTGTGCCTATCTACCTTAAAAGCTCAACAATACCAGCCCACATGGTCTTCTTTAGAATCAAGACCCATACCCAAATGGTTCACCGATGCCAAGTTCGGAATCTTTATCCATTGGGGTTTGTACAGTGTTCCTGCCTGGGCTACCAATTCCAATGCCGATGGTTTTGGAAGCAATTACTCGGAATGGTATTGGGAACGTCTCCACAATCAAAAACTCAAAATACATAAAGAGTTTGTAGATTTTCAAAACAAAAATTATGGCCCCAATTTTAAATACCAGGATTTTGCTGGTATGTTTAAGGCAGAAATGTATGATCCTGCAAAATGGGCTGACATTATAAAAAATGCAGGAGCCAAATATGTGGTTCTTACTAGCAAGCACCATGATGGTTTTGCACTTTGGCCTAGTCGCGAATCCTGGAATTGGAACTCAGTAGATATTGGCCCTCACCGTGATCTTGCAGGCGACCTGAGCGAAGCCGTTAAAAAAACAGGCTTACACATGGGTTTCTACTACTCTCTCTACGAATGGTATAACCCGGTATACAAACAAGATGTAAAAAAATATGTGGATGAGCGCATGCTGCCACAGTTGAAAGATTTAGTCAATCGCTACAAGCCCGATATTATTTGGCCGGATGGTGAATGGGATCAAAATGACACCACCTGGCGTAGCCGCGAATACCTGACCTGGCTTTACAACGAATCTCCTGTAAAAAACAGCGTAGTTACCAATGATCGCTGGGGAGGAGGCCGACATCATGGAGGGTTCACGACCACCGAGTATGGCCAGGGTAGTTCCAGCATGACAAGACCCTGGGAAGAATGCAGGGGTATCGGTGAATCCTTTGGATATAATCGCAATGAAAATCTGGAGCAATATCAAACCAGCAAAGCTCTGATTAGTATGTTAGTGGACATCGTTTCGCGTGGAGGCAATTTATTACTCAACATTGGACCTACTGCCGATGGGCGCATTCCGGTAATCATGCAACAACGTCTCAAAGACATGGGAGACTGGTTGAAAATAAATGGCGATGCGATCTATGGCACCACAGCCTGGCTGGAATCGCCGAAACTAAAAGAGAAAAATATTTTCTTCACCAAAAAAGGCAACGACTTGTTTATTACTGTTACTGAATGGCAGCAAAAGCTAGAAATACTAGGTATAAAAGCAAAAAATATTTCCATGTTGGGATACAATGGCAAGGTTTCTTTTTCAAAAAAAGGAAACGCTATTGTGATTTCATCACCTGTCATCAATCCATCCAACAATCCCAACCCCTATGCCTGGGTGTACAAAGTGCATGATGCTTTTTAATTATCAGTACTTAAACAATTAAGTAAGTACTTTTACACCAATTAAACAGAGAGGTTATGCAGGAAAGCAAAAGACAAAAGCAGATAGCCGGGCTATTAAATGAAGAAATGAATACTATTTTCCATAAACTTGGACTTGGCATGGTGAACGGAGGAATGGTTTCCATATCCGATGTAAAAATCACTCCAGATTTATTAGAAGCAAGATTTTATGTGAGTTTTTTTCAGATAGAAGATAAACTGGCGGCCATGAAAAAAATAGAAGACCGTCATCATGAAATAAAGAAGGAATTGGCGGCAGCGGTTCGCCATCAGTTGCGAAATATTCCAGTGTTGAAATTTTTTGCAGACGAGACCTTGGATCATGTATTCAAAATGGAAGAACTGTTTAAAAAGATTGAGGAGGATAGAAAAGCTGAGGCCAATAACCAGCCAGACCCATCCTAATTTCATTCATCATTCGTTAATCCAATCCCTTGTATTCACTTTTTGCCTGGCGATATTTTAAAGCAAAAAAATCTACCAATGCAATCAATATCATTGCATGGATTTGTATTGTAGCTATGATAGTGGGTACCGCAGCACTCATTCTGGTATTAAGTGTTTTCAACGGATTCGAAGGTTTGGTAAAATCGCTATATGCCTCTTTCTATCCCGATTTAAAAATCAGTCCAGAATCTGGGAAAACCATCACCATGAGCAAGGAGCAGCTTGAAAAGCTGAGATCGGTGAAAGGCATCGCCAACTTTTCGTTGGTGGTGGAAGAAAAAGCTATTATACAAAATGGAGAGAACCAATCCATTGTTCAAATAAAAGGAGTAGATCAGCATTATGAAAAAACCAGTTCTGTCAATCAGCATATCTATTCGGGAAAATACAATATAGGTAGTGCTGACAAACCTTTGCTGGTGCTGGGCATTGGCATAGAAAGTGCTTTAGGAACCATTGCCGGCAACGATGCTCACCCACTATCAATTTATGTACCTAAAAAAGGAGGTAGTGAGCAATTTAATGAGTTAGAAAACATTCATTCTGATACTATTCATACCGCAGGATCATTCATGATTCAACAGGACTTTGATAACAAATATGCCATCACCAATCTGGGATTTCTGAAGAAAGCGCTAAACCTGAACGATAATGAATATAGTGGGATAGAAATTGCAGTCAATAGTCAGGATGAGGTTGAAAAAGTAAGCACACTACTTAAACCTATTTTTGGCAACGCCTATAAGATCCTCAATCGATACCAACAAAACCAGAGTCTATACGCGGTTATGAATCTGGAAAAATGGATTTTCTATGCCGTGCTTTGCATCATCCTTATTGTGGCTGCTTTCAATATGGTAGGGGCTTTGACCATGCTGGTGCTGGAAAAACAAAAAGACATCAGTGTGCTGAATGCACTGGGTGCCAATCAAAATTTGATCCTAAAAATATTTTTAAGCGAAGGATTTTTATTAGCCATTTTTGGCGGTGGCCTGGGAATGATTATTGCCCTGGTGCTGGTGCTGCTACAGGAACATTTTCATCTGGTGCCACTTACGGGTGGATCTTTTTTGATAGATTATTTCCCGGTACAATTGAAGATAACCGATTTTATTCTGGTAGCCGTTACGGTACTCTTAGTAGCCTTTATTGCTTCTTGGTTTCCGGCACTCAAAGCATCCAAACAGGAATTTTCCTTAAGAAGTGAATAAGAATCCTTAGGATCTATCCACCTCCCCCACCAGAAATACACTACCACAAACTACGATTAAGTCATCTTTATGAGCATGAGCCCTAGCTACTTTGACAGCCTCATTCACATTGGAAAACACCAAGCCATCCAGCTGTTTTTCTGAAGCTTTAATTCTAAGTTCCTCCGCCGGTAAAGCCCGTGGAATATGCGCATTGGTAAAATAATAAGTAGCCAGTTTGGGAAGCATCGAAAGCAACTTTTCTACATCTTTATCTTTCACCATACCAAGTATCAAATGTAAATGATGATAGGAAGTTACTTCCAGTTGATTGAGCATTTCCTTCATTCCACTTTCATTATGGGCCACATCCAGCACCACTCTAGGATGATGCAGAATGGTTTCCCATCGGCCATGTAAGCCTGTCGTTTTTTTTACATGCTTCAAGCCATTTACCATGGCAGACGCTTCAATCGAAAATCCAATTTCCTTTAGCTTTTTGACAGATGCCAAAACGGTTAGCAGGTTCTTTGTTTGATACTGTGCAGGCAAATCCAGATGGTACACTTTATGATCGGTTCTGTTTTTATCGCTCAGTTCCACCACCAAATCCTGTTGGCTATATTGCCATCCAACTACTGCATAGTCATCTTCCGCAAACACAATGGGTGCTTGATTCGTTTTAGCAAAATCAACAAACACAGGTTCCGTCTCTGGCTGCTTCTCTCCTATAACCACAGGCACACCTGACTTTATTATACCCGCTTTTTCTGCAGCTATCAGCTCCAAGGTATCTCCTAATATCTGAACATGGTCGTATCCGATATTGGTGATCACTGAAAGAACCGGTGTAATGATATTAGTACTATCCAGCCTGCCTCCCAATCCGGTTTCAATCACAGCTATATCTACCTTGTTTTTTTCAAAATGATCCAATGCCATCGCCACAGTTATCTCAAAAAAACTGGGTTCGATGGTGGCTATATGTGGCTTCATCTGCTCCACAAACTGAATCACTTCCTCCTCCCCAATCATAATGGCATCTATCTTGATACGCTCCCTGAAATCGTGAAGATGTGGAGAGGTATATAGTCCGGTTTTGTACCCTGCAGATTGCAGGATAGACGCAAGCATGTGACTCACTGATCCTTTACCATTGGTACCCGCCACATGTATACATTTTAATTTTGTTTGTGGATGGTGAAGGATACTGCAAAGAGTGGAAATATTATCCAATCCGGGTTTCAAGGCCTTGCTACCCAACTTGCTAAACATGGGCAGTTTAGAAAAAATATAATCGAGAGTTTGCTGATAAGTCATAAGCAAATGTATCATTGATGTATGAATTAATTATACATTTGACGAATGAAACAGCCAGATTTAGGTGCACTTCGCCATGAAGCATACCCAAAAGGCTTGTGGCAGATCCAACAATAAAATAAAAAATATCGGATGAAAAAGATCGCAGTGATTGTGGCCGGAGGTTCCGGCAAAAGAATGGGCAATAGATTACCAAAGCAATTTATTCTGCTGAATAATAAACCAGTTCTATATTACACCCTTCATACTTTTTTATCTACCTACGATGATTTAGAAATCATACTGGTGCTTGCTGAAGAATTTGTGGACATGGGGCAGGAAATCATTGATGCTTACTTTGAAAAAGACAGAATTAAAATTGCCATTGGCGGCCAATCCAGATTTGAATCCGTCAAAAATGGTTTAAACCTCATAGAGGAAGAAGCGATAATTTTTGTGCATGATGCGGCGAGATGCCTGGTTTCAAAAGAGCTCATTCAAAACTGTTATACAAAAGCATTGGAAACCGGAACAGCCATACCCGCTGTCAAATGTAGCGACAGTCTTCGAACTGTAAACCAAGCAGGAGGAAACGAAGCTTTAGACCGAGAAAAAGTAGTGCTCATTCAGACACCACAGGTATTTCATAGCAAGATTTTGCTTCCTGCATTTAATATAGATTACAAAGAATGGTTTACCGATGAAGCTAGTGTAGTAGAGGCTTTTGGCATGAAAGTGTCCCTGATAGAAGGGGAAAAACAAAATATAAAAATCACTCACCCGTTGGATTTGATCATCGCAGAACAACTATTATCAGAAACACAGTTGGCCTAAGGAACTAATCGCCTGATGGGAAATGCTCAATAGCCCCGGCGAATAGGATCAGGAAATACTATTATTCCCTATTTTGGCCAAAATCTGATGGGCGACATCCATTGCTTTTAAACCATCAATTTCGGTCACCACCGTTTGCGTATTATTGATGATGGCATCCCTAAAATCTTCCAATTCTTTCCTAATGGCATTGACCTGAGGAACATCCGGCGAAGCAATAGCAATGGTTTTTGTTCCAGTAGGGGTGGCAATATCAAACGAGAACACATCCTTATCTTCAGGTTCTTTCAGTTTGATAATTTCAGTTTTCTTATCCAAAAAATCTATGCCGATATAAGCATCTTTTTGAAACAGCCGCATCTTTCTCATCTTTTTCATCGATATACGACTGGAGGTAAGATTAGCCACACAACCATTATCAAACTCGATTCTTACATTGGCAATATCCGGCGTATCAGTCATCACCGCCACGCCACTGGCCGAAATTTTCTTTACATCACTTTTCACCAGACTTAAGATAATATCAATATCATGAATCATCAGATCCAGAATCACACTCACTTCTGTGCCTCGGGGATTGAACTGCGCCAAACGATGCACTTCAATAAACATCGGATTCAGGGTCACATTTTTCAAAGCAAGAAAAGCCGGATTGTATCGCTCCACATGCCCCACCTGCAATTTGATATTGGATTCTTTGGCCAGCTTCACCAATTGTCTGGCCTCATCCATTGTGTGTGCAAAAGGCTTTTCTACAAAAACATGCTTCCCCATTTTGATGGCTTTCTCGCACCACTCGTAGTGATAATTGGTAGGGGCTACTATATCTATTGCATCACATTGGTTCAGCAACTCATCGCTATCAAAAAATCTTTTAATCTGATACTTAGCAATCACCTCATTGGCTGTTTCGTCATGCGGATCCATAAAACCCACTACTTCCACATCTGAAATTTCTACCCAGTTGTTCAGATGAAATTTTCCTAAATGGCCAACGCCAATGATTCCTACTTTAAGCATCGCCAAATGTATAGAATAAAAAAATACTGCTGAATAAAAACACTCAAAAAGGCATAAATCAAATTCGTTTGCGCCCCAATGAACTCATCGTGTATTGCAATAGCTCACTCGTCCATTTTTTTCGAGTGTACTTTTACATGAAGATTGATGAATTTTACGACATCATTATCCAGTTCAAAGGCCACGTCAACTTTTCTTTTTGTTGTTTCAGACATATACACTAAACGGCAATGAATATAGGAGTTCTCTTAATACTATTTGTCCACCCATTTATTTATTATCCTTCGCAGCAATCATTCTAATCCTTTACCATAGCAGCTAAAGCTAAGAGTTGGGAGACCAAGTGCAGCCGAATTTTTCAGCCAGATTATCCTTGTAACAAAGGATAAGGTCGTTAACAACTATTAGAGTTTTGAGCAATTTCATCCTCGAATTATTTCTTTGTGGCACAACTATACAATTTGTAAATACCACTGTCGCTATTATTTGAGCGTTGAGCCCAGATTTGTGTACTTCAAATTTTTGATTGAAATACCTGATGTTGATTTAATATAAAGCTTCGATAAAACTTCCTGCGGAAAGAAAATATCCGTCAT
>Ga0209063_1000225_pt1 | contig 53574 bp, 42 predicted proteins | sample KloWWTmeKNB19Kit_FD_187177 | JGI IMG/M metagenome (GOLD analysis project Ga0209063, IMG submission 187177) | Active sludge microbial communities from Klosterneuburg, Austria, studying microevolution and ecology of nitrifiers - Klosterneuburg... | ecosystem: Engineered > WWTP > Aerobic digester >... | reverse complement strand
TTCTCCACAAGGGGTCAAGGTTGTAGGAGTTGTATAATACCAATGGTAAGTTATGATCAAAAGTGGGTTTGGTTTTTCCAGGTAAGGCTGTGGTTAATTGCAATGAAGAAGTACGTGTCAATATATCAGGGATTTCCATCAAGGGGATTTCATCATATGATTTATCAATGATTGTATCTTTCTGTTTACTATAGGTGTATTTATTGATGTTTTCCTGGTTGCAGAAATACTGTTTGGAAGAAAAACTTCCAGCCACCCATTGCCAGCTGCAGGTATTACTGGCCAGGTCGCCATCCAGCAAATGATAATACATCCATTGAGAAGGTAGTTGCCAGTGTCCTTTTGCTATGTTACAGGCAATACTGGCTGTATACATACGGATATGGTTATGCATGTAACCCGTTTGGTATAAATCATTGATAGCAGTGTCAATTGATTCGATCCCGGTTTTGGCAGTAATAATAGCCTGAGGAATTTGACGGTGGCGGATACCTGTCCTTGTTATACGGATATCATCAAACATATCATCTTCCAGGTGCTGCCATACCCGTTGAAAATACTCCCTCCAGGCAAGTTCCTGGATGAATTTGGTTATTTCATAAGGTTTGTAACCTTTTGCTAATACTGCCTCCATCACCTGTTTCACCGATATCACACCCCGGGAAATATAAGGAGAGAGGTAAGTGATATTCCCATCTATATAGTTTCTTGTTTTGCTGTATTGTATAGGATCAATTTTGTCAATCCGGTAAACTATTTCATCGTAGTTGGCAGGGAAATCCATGTTTTTGATTTAAATTATAATAACAAAATCTGGATTGTTTGGTTGTAGTATTTAATTATGTTTAATTCTTGTTTCAGTATTTATATGGTTTTATGAAAGATTCTTTAACAGAACAGGATATAGATCGTATTATAGAAATGGCATGGGAAGACCGGACTCCGTTTGAGGCAATAGGCTATCAATTTGGTCTGGGGGAAAAGCAGGTCATCGAACTGATGCGGAAGGAAATGAAAACGTCCAGCTTTCTAATGTGGAGGAAGAGGATGTGTGGACGATCAGCAAAACACAGGCAATTGAGAAATGCATCCATCAGCCGGTTTAAGTGCAGCCGGCAAAAAGCTATATCCGGTAATAAAATCAGCAAACGTTAGGCAGAGATCTTATTTCTGTTTATGCGGCATTTATCACTGCAATATTTCACCTCTTCCCAAATTTTTTCCCATTTCTTTCGCCAGGTGAAAGGGCGGTTGCATACGATGCAGGTTTTTTGTGGTAAGTCAGCTTTTTTCTTTGCTTTCATCTGTTAAACTTTCTAAGTACTGTGCTGCATTTTTTAAATGAGTGTTTCTTTTTTCAACAGGCATTTTATCAAAAATTTTTATGAGCATTCCCAGTCTTGGATTTTTTAAAAAGAAATCCCGGTGCACATGCATAAACCGCCAGAATAGTCCATCCCATATTTCCTGCCAGGGCCCTTTGTTCCAGTCGCCCATTTTTAATAAGTAATTACTGCTGCTGATATAAGGTTTTGTAGTCATGAGCCCCCCATCTGCAAATTGTGTCATGCCATAAACATTGGGCACCATCACCCAGTCATAGCTGTCCACATACATTTCCATGAACCAGCGATATACTTCATCAGGATCGAATTCGCAAAGCAACATAAAATTGCCAACTACCATTAATCGTTCTATGTGATGTGAGTAACCGGTCTTCAGCGCTTTTTTGATCACTCTATCAATTGGGTGAATGCCTGTTTCGCCTGTCCAGAAGGAGGAGGGAATTTTTCTGGTAAAGCCCCAATAATTTGTTGTTCTTTGTTTTATACCCTCTCTTTCATAGACTATTCGGATAAATTCCCGCCAGCCCATAATTTGCCGGACAAAACCTTCCAAAGAATTTAACGGCACATTATATTGATCAGCTGCTTCAATAGCTTTATTGATTATTTGTTGCGGGTCAAGTAATCCGATATTGAGCATGGGGGTGAGTACAGCGTGATAAAGGAAATTTTCGTTTTTGGCCATTGCATCTTCATAAATACCGAATTTTTTAAATCGGTTTTGCAGAAAATCATCTAACCATTTTTCTGCTTCTGTATGAGTGGTTGGGTAAATGAAAATTTCAATTTCTCCATAATTTGCGGCAAAGAATTTATTGACATACTCTCTTGCTTCTTTGATCTGTTTGTTTTCTTTAGGAAATTGAATGCCGGGGATTATTTCATTCTTTGGAATTTTCAACCTGTTTTCAGTATCAAATGTCCATTTTCCTCCTGTTGGTTGCCCGGTTCCTCCGACAAGTATGTTTCTTTTCTTTCTTTGCCAGGTGTAAAAATCGGTTTGGAAGTAAGTTTTCCTTTTTGCAAAGAATTCTTCTGTTTCTACTGGTTGGGTTAAAAAATTCGGGCTTGGATACTTTACCAGCCTGATCTCATTTTCAGCGGCAGTTAGTTGTATTCTTTTTTCAAGCCAGTTGTCAGCAGTATCCGTATAATGGATTTCTTCAATCTTGTTTTTAGCTAAATCCTTAATAAGTCTCCTTATATCTGATAATTTGTCTTTTGCTTCGATATACGTTATGTTCAATTTCTTTTTCAACAGCATTTCCTCATATTTTTTCATAGAAGCCCTATGCAGGAGTATTTTCTGCTTATGAAATGAATATTGGTTGAATAACAATATTTCCTCTACCAGGTATATTGGTCTTGATCGGTCAATAGAAGGATTGGATGAAAAGAGCTGGTGGGGAAAGATGATGGAAATAGCCTTCATAATATTCAGTAAAAAATAAACAAAATAGCTATCACTTTGTTTATTAATAAAAATTTATCCATGGAATCGGTAAAAGGGAAAAACATACTTGTTGTTGGTGCCACAGGGGGCATTGGTTCAAAAACTGCAAAATTACTTGCTGGCAGTGGGGCCAACATTTTCCTGGCCGGCAGAAATGCAGAAAAGCTAGATTTAGTTGCAAAAGAGATAGGGATTTCTGCAGAAAAAACGTTTGCCGTGGATATTTCAATTCCGGAGCAGATCACAGCATTGAAGGAAAATTATTTTTCAGTTTTTCCGAATCTTGACATATTGGTGAATGCTGCCGGTATTGGTATCATCAAACCTGTTGAGAGCCTGAGCGGGGATGAATTTCTGAGAACATTAAATTATAATTTGTATGGACCCTTTCTGCTGGTTAAAGCCTTTTTGCCGGCAATGAAAGAGGCAAAAAAGGGTTTAATTATTAATATCCCCGGTGTGCTGGGCAAAGTTCCGATGGCGGGTGCTGCAGCTTACAGTGCCAGCAAGTTTGGCCTGGTGGGATTGATGCAAAGTATCCGTGAAGAAATCAAGCGAACCGATATACGGATCACAAATATTTTCATGGGAGGGGTGGATTCGCCTTTCTGGGATACCATTGACCTGCGGGTTCAGCGGGAAAAAATGATACAGGCCGAAGAAGCAGCCAAAGCCATCTGGTTTTTGTGTCAGCAGCCTGTTAGCGGTGTTGTGAGTGAAATGGTTTTGCAGCCTTTTAATCATCAGGCTATCTGATAAAACTCATTCAGTTAGTTAGCGACTTTCAATTAATTTTGCGGCAATCAATAGTGATCGGACCAACAATTGCCAAATGGAAAAGTCATATCCCGAAATTTCTTTCGATAACACGGAATTTGCTTTTGAGTATAAAAGCGATAAACAATTAAAGAAAGCCCATTTTCTTTTTTCTATGATGGGGAAACCCTGGCTGGTTAAGATTGGAACCCGCCTGGCACCCTGGTCTATTAATGCCGGGTTACCGGTAAAAGGTATCATTCGTAATACAATTTTTTCTCAGTTCGTGGGTGGTGAAACACTTGAGCAAACTGCGGCAGTGGCCAGCATGCTGGGTAAATACAATGTACAGGTCATACTGGATTATGGAGTAGAAGGTAAAGAGGGGGAGAATAATTTTGACCAGGCTTGTGAAGAATTCATCCGTGTCATCAATTATGCAGCTACACAACCTAATATTCCTTTCATGAGTGTGAAAGTGACCGGCTTCGCAAGATTTTCCTTATTGGAGAAGTTGGATACCATTATGCATTCTAATGAAGGTTCATTGATGAAAAGATACCTGAAGGCAGTTGATGGTTTATCAAAAGAGGAGAAAGAAGAATGGCAACGCATCCGCCATAGAGTCATGCGGGTATGTGAGGCGGCAGCCGCTAAGAAAATTGGTGTGTCCATTGATGCGGAAGAAACATGGATACAGGATCCGGTTGATGCACTGACCATCCTGATGATGGACTCCTTTAATAAAGAAAGTGCCATTGTTTTTAACACATTACAGCACTATCGCCATGACCGTTTGAAGTTTTTAAAGGATAGTTACGAAGCTGCTGTGGAAAGAAAATTCATATTAGGGGCCAAATTGGTTCGTGGTGCCTATATGGAAAAAGAAAGAAGAAGGGCAGTAGAAAAAGGGTATCCTTCGCCAATACATCCTGATAAAGAAAATACTGACCGTGATTTTAATGCGGGAGTGAAGTTTTGTATTGATAATATTGAAAGGGTTTCACTGGTGGTGGCCTCACACAATGAATACAGTAATTTGTATGCGGCCCGGCTATTAATGGAGAAAGGGTTGCCGCTAAATCATCCGCATGTACATTGGAGCCAGTTATTTGGAATGAGTGATAATATAACGTTTAACCTGGCCCATGCAGGTTGTTCAGTGAGTAAGTATTTGCCATTTGGACCTATTAAAGATGTTGTTCCTTACCTTATGCGCCGTGCACAGGAGAATACTTCAGTGAAAGGGCAAACCGGGAGGGAGCTGGGTTTGATCAAAAAGGAATTAAAACGAAGAAACCCCTGAGGGCTATAATTTCATCATTTCTTTCAGGCGTAGCAGGTAGCCCAGTTCATCAGCATTGATTTTCCGGACACTTTCAGCAATATGCCTGGCACTGTTGAAGATCTTGATCCTGTTGGCTATATCGATTTCGTTTTCATTCTCTTTAAAAAATCTTACAAAGGATAAAAAGGCATTTTCTGCTGTTTCAAACTCATCTTCCATTGTTTCAAATTCAAACTCAATCAGAAATGCTCTGTCAGACCCAAAGCGATCCATACTGTGATCGTGGTGTTTCCAGGCATACAGAATTTCTTCATGCAAAATATTTCTTTCTTCCAGTCTTATTTTTTTATCGGCAGCTGCAATAGCATAAAAAAGATTACCCAATTCTTTATAAAATCTCCTTGAATTAAGCATACTTAAAAATAGGAAAGCTACAGCTATAAATTAATTGACATTAATCAGCTAATCTGATGTTGTTTGTCAAATTTTGTTTATATAAAGAGGGAATTGATCTGCTAAAGTCAAAAAGATGAAGTTAAAAATAGTTACCGGATGATTTTTATACTCTCTGCTACTTTTAATAATTCTTCCAGTTGTTCTTTTTTATTACTTAGTACAGCTACATGCATCACCAGCCCCTGGCTTAGTTCGTCTGCGGGGATTATTTGCTCTTTCAGGAAGAAACTCTGGGCATCTTCTTTAAAGTAAAGCCATTCAATATTTTTCTGCAGAAATGTTCCTTTTGCTTTCAAAGCGACAGAGTCTGAAAACCCGTATTCCTTATGAAAAAAAGTGGGGTATCGTCCTGTATAAATGGTAATACTGGTATAGGTTGTATCAGAAAGATTTTTGTACTTATTTATTTTGAAAATTGAGAAATCATATTTTTCGTCCAGCGAAACAAAATAATTCTTAGGGAGTTTGAAATTAAATGTGGCGGAGGTGCCGGGAATTTTATAGGTCTCCTCCTTAGCCTCCAGGGAAATCCTTCTGTTGCCTTTTGTCAACGTTTTAAATATATTTTCAGTAAGCTTGCTGAATTCATCTTTGAGGTAGAACGCATTAATATTAATGTACGCATCGATCCGGGCAACTGTATTATCGGGTGATTTTATCAACAGGCTGTTCACTAAAATTGCTCCGGCACTTGTATCGAAAAGTGCAGGAGTAGAAAGTACGGTAATGAAGGAGTCCGAATTGGTCAGCTCTTTTCGCCGGAAATTAAATGAAGGCTCTTCTTCCTTCGATATATCTTCAAATAATCTATCCCCGCTGAGTGAAAAAAGTTCTTGTGCAAACAATACCAACTTCATATTGCCAATATCAAAGATGATTCTTGTTTCTTTGTTCTCGTTCGGGTCAGCAGCCATAATATCGGCCACCCTCGGGCTAACAACAGCAGTGGAAGGAAAACTGGCAAAAGCTTTCCCATTTAGGATTGAAATCTTTTTTTCAAGCCGGGTTGTATCGGATAGACCAGTTTGTGAAAAAACAGCCTGGAAAGAAATTAGTATGTTAAATGTGAAGAAAACGGTTTTTACTATGGAGCTCATGATGTTTTTTTAATCTGAATCAAAGATACAGGCAAAGACTGATTCGTTGCATGCATGCTTTGGTTTGATTGGCAATTACCGGGAGCCGGCTGTATATAACCGGAATCCAAAAATCAATTTTCAAGAATAAATACCCGGTAATGGGTATAGAATTTATTTAAACATGGATTTTCTTTATAGTAAAATTGTTTATGCAGATTATTAAGTCGTTCCTTTTGTCAGTATTAGTGATGATTTTTTTCTTTGCATCCTGCCAGAAGAACCAGGAACCTACCAGTATTGACCAGGCTTTTATACAATCCTTTCGGGATGGTAAATTCAGTGTACTTGAGAAATATCTACCCACCCGGGAGTTTTATAAATCACTTGGAAAAGATATTGCAAGCCGTACAGACACGCAGATCGATTCATTTCTAAGTCTTAATAAGCAAAAGCTTACAGAGAGCTGGAAAAAAATGCAGGAAAACCTGACCAATGGTAAAATCGATCCTGCCAAGATAAGTATCAAAGAAACGGTGGTATATAATCCCTATCAGCAAAGTGTAATGCAGGCAATGGTTATTGTTTATGACTATAACGGCAAAACCTGGGACGATGTAACTTTGATAGTGAAGCAACAAAATAATGAAAGTTATTTATTGGAAATTCCTAACCCATTGAGTGCTTTTTTAATGACAGATAGCTCAATGGTAAACAGTTCCCAGGCAAGAGTGGCACTTGAACTGGAGAAGCCGGAGTTTCAACAAGCTGTTCAGAAGTTAATAAATGAGCTCCTGCTCTACGCAAAAGACAACAAGCAGGAAGATTTTGGTTCTAATTTGGTTTATAACGGGAATGATAAAAACCGGGCATGGAAATCGCCGGTTAATATGAGTGAAGCAACGGAGGCCAAACTGGCGATTGAAATGATGGGAAATGTTAACCGGGCTATGGCAGATTGCAGCGGGTTTACTTTCGGCAAGCTACAGGCTGATAAAGAATCAGAAGGATATTGGATTGTTCAGCCGTTACAATGCGGAAAAAAGATCATTCGCTTCGCCTTTTTGAAAGTAAAAGATAAATTGTTGCTGGGTGATATAGATTTGGAACAGATGAATTAAAAAAGCAGAAGCCGGTACCAATCCACAGTTTCCCCACAACTGGCAACTTGTGCTTTCTCACCCACCTGCTTATTTGTACCTTGCGGCTATGCAAGAATATCTCAACCTGCTACGGCATATTATAGATACCGGTACGCATAAAACTGACCGGACGGGTACCGGTACACAAAGTGTATTCGGCTACCAGATGCGGTTTGACCTGCAAAAAGGGTTTCCCCTGGTGACTACAAAAAAAGTTCATCTTAAAAGTATCATATATGAGCTTCTCTGGTTCTTAAAAGGTGAAACCAATATCGCCTACCTGAAAGAGCATGGTGTAAAGATCTGGGATGAATGGGCAGATGAGAAAGGTGAACTCGGGCCTGTGTATGGCAAACAATGGAGAAGTTGGGAGGGTAAAGATGGAAAAATTGTAGACCAGATATCAGAATTGATTACCCAGATAAAAAAGAACCCCGACAGCCGCCGTTTGATTGTCAGTGCGTGGAATGTGGCTGATTTGCCTGAGATGGCCCTGATGCCCTGTCATAATATGTTCCAGTTTTATGTGGCCAATGGGAAACTGAGCTGTCAATTGTATCAACGTAGTGCAGATGTTTTTTTAGGCGTTCCGTTTAATATTGCCTCTTATGCATTATTGACCATGATGATTGCCCAGGTTTGTGATCTTGAACCCGGCGAGTTTGTGCATACGTTTGGGGATGTGCATATTTACAGTAATCATAAGGAGCAGGTGAACCTTCAATTGAGCAGGAATCCGTTTCCTTTACCGGTTATGAAGCTGAACCCGGATGTAAAAGATATTTTCTCTTTTCAATTTGAAGACTTCACACTGGAAAATTATCAAAGCCATCCGCCTATAAAGGCTCCGGTGGCAGTATAGAACTATTGGTATCTTTACACAATACTAAAGACTCCTGATTAATGACTATTTCTCTGGTTGTGGCTGCAGCCGCTAATAATGCAATTGGAAAAGATGGAATAATGCCCTGGCATTTACCCAATGATATGAAGCATTTTAAAAATGTTACCTGGGGTATGCCGGTAGTGATGGGCAGAAAAACGTTTGATTCGCTGGGTAAAGCATTACCCGGCAGGAAAAATATTGTTATTACCCGTCAGTCAGGCTGGAAGGCAGCAGCAACTGTGGTAGTAAAGAGTATTGATGATGCCTTGTTTGTTGCCAAAGAAGCTGATGCAAATGAAGTAATGATAATTGGTGGAGGGGAAATATACAGGGCCCTTTTTGATAAAGCCAAAAGGATATATCTCACCCGTGTGGAAGCAGAACCTGAGGCCGATACTTTTTTCCCATCACTAGATCCTCAGCATTGGTACCTGGTAAGCCAGCGTAACCATGAAGCTGATGAAAAAAATGCATACAATTATTCTTTCCAGGTTTGGGAGAGAGTAGGATAACTTAAGAACTTTCCTTATTCATGTATTCTGCCCCGCAACTCGCCATAAAATACCTTTGTTATTATTTGACCGCTTCTAATGGTAAGGGCCATGGCATTCATTCTCCTTTTATTTTTCAATTTATCACCCGGGTGCTGAATGATCATACACAGTACAAGGAATATGACAAAGTTGAAAAATTACGGCAACAATTCTTGAACGACCGGACTATACTAACCATACAGGATTTTGGAGCCGGGTCATCGGTATCGAAGACAAACCAGCGATCAGTAGCTTCTATTGCAAAAAATGCTTCCAAGCCAAAAAAACTTGCCCAGTTGCTTTTTAGAATGGTAAGGCTGTATCAGCCTTCTTCTATACTGGAACTTGGTACTTCGCTTGGCATTACCACTGCTTATTTATCACTGGCAAAACCTGATGCCAAACTGTTCACCCTGGAAGGGGCAGGGGAAGTAGCAGCCCTTGCAGAAAAAAATTTCTTGGTTTCAGGCTTTCAGGATATTTCAGTGGTGAAGGGGAATTTCGATGATACTTTATCTGTTGTACTAGAGGGGTTGCCGACAGTCTGCTTTGCGTTTATTGACGGCAATCATCGAAAAGAACCAACAGAAAAATATTTTTCTCAGCTGTTAGCAAAAATTAATAATGAGTCTGTCCTGGTATTTGATGACATACACTGGAGCCGGGAAATGGAACAGGCCTGGGAGACGATCAGGAATCATCCTTCTGTCCGTTGTACTATTGATCTTTTTTTTATTGGAATTGTCTTTTTTCGACAGGAGTTTCATGAAAAACAGCATTTTGTTATCCGTTATTAAGATGATGAATAACATGCCCCTGGCTGAAGAAAATCAGTTTCTTCCCTTCAGCTGCTCCCCAAAAAATCAATATCTTCACACCTATCGGAAAATATAAATTTCTTTCTATAATTCAGTTTCTATATGACGATTGGTGTATTAAAAGAACCCGCCCACGAAACGAGAGTTTCCCTGCTGTCCGAATTAGTGCCTTCGCTGCTCAAAAAAGGGGTAACAGTTCTGGTTGAAAGCGGAGCAGGTGAAAAGGCATTTTGCAGTAATGCAGCGTATGAAAATGCCGGGGCACAAATCAAGAGCCGTAGTGAAGTGCTGGCAGCTGCTGATATTGTGTTAAGTATATTTCAGCCAGATCCCTCAGAAATTGACCGCTTGAAATCAAAGGTTATCATTGGTGTATTTCAGCCATTATTCAATGTGGAAGAAATGAAAAGCTGGGCAGTAAAAGGGCTGACCACTTTTTCATTAGACATGCTTCCCCGTACTACCCGTGCCCAGGCCATGGATGTGTTGAGCTCCCAGGCAAATATTGCCGGGTATAAAGCTGTCTTAACAGCTGCCAATCTTTATTCCCGTTATTTTCCCATGTTTATGACAGCTGCGGGAAGTATAAAACCTGCCAAAGTACTGATATTAGGTGCCGGTGTAGCAGGTTTACAAGCTATTGCCACAGCCAAAAGATTGGGTGCCGTCGTGGAGGTATTTGATACCAGGCCGGCGGTAAAAGAAGAAGTGATGAGCCTTGGAGCAAAATTCGTGGAGGTAGAAGGAGCGGCAGATTCCAGTAAAGCCGGTGGTTATGCGGTTGAGCAAACCGAAGAGTACAAACAAAAACAGCAGCAAAAAATTGCGGATAGTATTGCCAAGGCTGATATCGTTATTACTACTGCACAAATACCCGGTAAAAAAGCACCCATTTTGATAACAGAGGAAATGATTAAAGCAATGCGGAATGGTTCCGTCATCATAGATATTGCTGCTGCTACCGGAGGAAACACTCCTTTTACAAAAAACAATGAAACGGTGAATTTTAATGGGGTGAGTATTCTGGGTAATTCCTATTTACCATCCACCATGCCATCGGATGCCAGTAAAGTATATGGCAAAAATGTCTCGATTTTTTTACAGTTAATAATTGATAAGGAAGGGAAAATAAATCTTAATTGGGAGGATGACCTTGTAAAAGGTTGTTGTATCACACACGAAGGAGAAGTGATACATGAAAGAGTAAAAGGTAATTAAAAGCTGAATAAATTTTATAGGTATGGAAAGTATATTAAAATGGATTTATGCCAATGAGCAGATGATCTATATCCTGGTATTGGTTATCTTTCTTGGATTTATAGTTATTAGCAGGGTGCCTGCTGTGTTGCATACGCCATTGATGAGCCATGCCAATGCCATTAGCGGTGTTGTAATAATGGGTGCTATTATTGTAATGGGCAGAGCAGATGCCGATAATTATGCTGCGCTGGCATTAGGGCTCTTAGCTGTGATACTTGGCACTATCAATGTAGTAGGCGGCTTTGTGGTTACAGACCGGATGCTGGAAATGTTTAAAAAGAAAAAAAAGTAATGTTAGTCAACAAAATACTTTTTGATTAAAGGTTTAAATTATTATAAACATGGGAGTTTCAGTTTTAAGTATCATATATATCATTGGTGCCGTTACTTTTATTGCCGGTTTAAAAATGATGTCTGATCCTGCTTCGGCAAGGAAGGGGAATATAATTGCGGGTCTTGGTATGCTGGCGGCAATTATCGGAACCATTTTTTTGTACCAGAATGAAGATGGCAGCTTGTTAAAGAATCATATCTGGATATTCGGTGGAATATTGATCGGATCAGTCATTGGGGTGCTGGCGGCAAAAAAAGTGAAGATGACGGCCATGCCTGAAATGGTGAGTTTGTTTAATGGATTAGGGGGTGCTAGTGCAACGTTGATTTCCCTGGTAGAATTTAATCACTTATCTGATTTGAACTTTCCGGCTGAAAGTGCAACTCCCGGAATAATGGCAATTCTCTTTGCTGGTATTATACTTGGAAATATTACTTTTTCAGGAAGTATGATTGCCTGGGGTAAACTAAGCGGCAGGGTGAAGGATTTTGCATTTAAAGGTCAGCATATCCTGAATATCTTATTACTTGTTATCAGTATTGCTTTATCCGTTTATATAACTTCCAACCTCCAGGGGGCCAATACAACGATCCTGTTTTATACGGTATTTCTATTGTCACTGGTATATGGAATCTTTTTTGTTTTCCCGATCGGGGGGGCCGATATGCCCGTTGTGATCTCGTTATTGAATTCACTAAGTGGTCTGTCTGCAGCCTGCGGTGGATTCCTGTATGATAATAAAGTTGTTTTTACCGGTGGTATATTGGTTGGGGCAGCCGGTACTATTCTTACTGTTTTGATGTGTAAAGCCATGAACCGTTCACTGACCAATGTTTTGATCGGATCATTTGGGGGCAGTAAAGCGGCTGGTGATAAAAAAGAACAGGGTTCCTATAAAGAAATTTCACTGAATGATTCGGCTGTCGTAATGAGTTATGCCAGTAAGGTAATGATCGTTCCGGGGTATGGTTTGGCTGTGGCACAGGCACAACATACCTGTCATGAGCTACAGAAAATGCTGGAAGCAAAAGGGGTGGAGATAAAGTATGCTATACACCCCGTAGCAGGCCGGATGCCCGGTCATATGAACGTACTGCTGGCCGAAGCTGATGTTAGTTATGACAAATTGATTGAAATGGAACAAGCCAACGAAGAATTTCCGGCGGTGGATGTGGTACTCATTTTGGGCGCTAATGATGTGGTGAATCCTGCTGCTAAATCGGATCCTTCTTCTCCCATTTATGGAATGCCAATACTGGATGTGGGGTTAGCTAAGAATGTAATTGTGGTGAAGAGAAGTATGAAACCAGGATATGCAGGTATTGAAAATGATTTATTCTTTCAGCCTAAGACTTCAATGTTGTTCGGCGATGCTAAAAAAGTATTGCAGGATTTGGTAGGAGAGATCAAGAGTTTATAAGCATATGCTTCCGGGTTAGCTGATAGTTCATAGTTTTGCGTCGTGCAACTTCCTGCTATATTACTGGATGCTTTACAAAATGCCAGGGGCTTTGATAAAAATGCCTTTGAAAGAATTCATGCTTCTGGGGAGCAAGTGACTTCGGTGCGTTTAAACCCTTTAAAACCGCCAAAGGGTATAACTGATCATCCCATTCACCAATTAACAAGAATACCCTGGACTGCATACGGATTCTACCTTGAAGAACGTCCCTCCTTTACGTTCGATCCTTTATTTCATGCCGGTACGTATTATGTGCAGGAAGCATCAAGTATGTTCCTTGAGCAAGCATTAAAACAAACCGTTGACCTGTCAAAACCACTTAAGGTACTAGACCTGTGTGCGGCCCCGGGTGGTAAGTCCACGCATATCCAGTCAATGATTTCAAAGGAAAGCCTGCTGGTCAGCAATGAAGTGATCCGTTCCAGGGCTAATGTTTTAAAAGATAATATTATCAAGTGGGGATGTGAAAATGTAGTGGTTACAAATAATGATCCAAGGGATTTCGCAAAGACGGAGGGATACTTTGATGTGATTGTGGTGGATGCACCTTGTAGTGGAAGTGGCCTGTTTCGCCGTGATCCTGATGCAATAGCAGAGTGGAGTGAGAATAATGTACAATTGTGTTCACAGCGTCAGCAAAGAATACTGGCAGATGTATGGCCTGCTTTAAAGAAGAACGGGATGCTGATCTATTCCACCTGTTCTTACTCGAAAGAAGAAGACGAAGATATTATTCAATGGTTATTGCAGGAATTACCGGTTGCCCTTTGCCCATTATCCTTTGAACCATCCGGTGGAATTGTAGCTTCTGGCGGAGGCTATCGTTTCTGGCCAGATAAAGTAATGGGGGAGGGTTTTTTTATTGCCTGCTTTCAAAAAAAAGAAGGGGAAGAAGAATTATCATTCAAAATAAGGAACAGGCCGGAGCAGTTAAATAAAAAGGAGATGGAGATCGTGGAGAAATGGATTAAGAATGAGGGAAAGGTATTCATCAAACACCTGAATACGGTTTATGCATGGCCTGAGCTGCTTGAAAATGAATTCAGTTTTTTATTAGAGAAACTAAGGGTTGTTTATTCCGGGATACTGGTTGGGGAATTGGTGCGGGATAAACTGGTGCCTGAACATGCGCTGGCAATGAGTAATAGTGTTGCTGATTCTATAGAAAATATTGAATTAACTAAACAAGAGGCAATAAAATATTTGCAGCGTAAAGACCTTCAATTGCATACAGCAACAAAGGGTTGGCAGCTGGCCAGTTACAGCGGGCATCCTTTGGGTTGGTTGAATGTGTTGGCCAACCGGGTTAATAATTACTACCCCAAAGAATTGCGGATATTAAAGGATATTTAAACAGCTTCAAAAGGCAAAAAATCCACATCTTTGTAATCAAATCTTGTCGGTATGAAGAAGTTTGTTCTCTCTTTATTAACCTTATTTATTTCTGTCTCTTTTATAGTGGCCCAGAAAGGTGATCTGCTGGTGAAAAATGGGGATAAGGGCTTGTTTCTTGAACATAAAGTAGTAGCAAAGGAGAGTTTTTTTTCAGTTGGCCGTCTGTATAATGTCCATCCCAAATTTATCGCTTCTTTTAACAACCTGGATATGGGCAAAGGGCTTCAGATTGATCAAAAGCTTCGTATACCCCTTACGGATACTAATTTTACACAAAAGGGTAATAGCGGCACACCTGTCTACTACAAAGCGGATGTTAATGAGGGGCTGATGAAAATAAGTAAAGCAAACAACGATGTTAAGTTAGCAAACCTGAGGGCATGGAACAATCTTACCGGAGATAATGCTGGGGATAAAAAGAAACTTATAGTGGGTTTTTTACTGAGTAAAGAAATGCCAACCATTACTATCGGCACCAGTCCAAAAACCAAAGAGCCAACTGTAAAAAAAGAAGAAAAACCGGTGGTGGCTGAACCAACTGTGGAAGATAAGCCAGTTGTAAAAAATGAAGAACCCGTGGTTAAAAAAGAGGAAAAGCCTGTTGTGACAGAGCCGAAAGTGGATGATAAGCCAGTAGTGAAAACAGAAGAGAAGACCATACCAGGCGGCCAGGGTTATTTCAGGTCACATTTTGAGCAGCAGATCAGGAAATCCCCAATCACTAAGGATGAAACCGTAACTGCCGGTATCTTTAAAACAACCAGTGGCTGGCAGGATGAAAAATATTACATATTAATAGATGCAGTAGCCCCGGGAACTATTATCAAAATTGTAAATCCTACTAATAGTAAAGCTGTTTACGCCAAAGTGTTGGGAGAAATGAGTGGTATCCGTCAGAACCAGGGATATAATATCCGTATCAGTAATGCAGCTGCTACGGCATTGCAGGTGACTGAACAGGATAAGTTCATCGTAAAGATTAATTACTGATTACTATTAAAGCGATAACCTCTCAGGAACTCCGTGATTTCCATTTTCTTCTTTCCTTCCATTTGAAGTTCCAGTAAGTGAATATACCCGTCTTCACAGGCGAATTTTAAGAAGGTTTTTCCGTCTGTTTCATAATCTCCTTCGGTCACTTTTGGGAAGATGATTTCTTTCTTTGCTTTGAAGATTTTGAGCATCTTTTCATTGAGTATCGTGAAAGCGGCTGGATAAGGGCTAAGACCACGAATCAGGTTGTAAATTCTTTCAGCCGGTAAGCTCCAGTCTACCCGGCAGGTGGAAGTATTTATTTTAGGTGCATGCTTTAAAAAGGAACTGTCAACTGGCATTTGTTTTTGACGATGAGTAACTCTTGTATTGTCAATTGCTGGCTGCAGATCATGAATTATGAGATCCTGTGATTTTTCTTGTAAGCTTCCATCGGCCAACCCTTTTACTGTTTTTACCAACAGTTGTGCACCGATGTCCTTCATTTTATCATGTACTTCTCCGGCTGTTTCGTCCTCACCAATTGCAAAACTTTCCTGCAATAAAATATCACCGGTGTCAATTTCGTGTTTCAATTTGAAAGTGGTTACGCCGGTTTCTCTTTCACCATTGATCACAGCCCAGTTGATAGGTGCCGCACCGCGGTATTGGGGTAGCAAAGACCCATGAAGATTGACAGTGCCCATGGAAGGCATATTCCAGACTATTTCCGGCAACATCCGGAAGGCAACCACTATCTGCAGGTTGGCGTTTAGTGATTTTAGTTCAGCTATAAATTCCTTGTTCTTTAATTTTTCTGGTTGCAGAACTTTTAAATTGTGTTCCACTGCGTACTTCTTGACAGCACTTTGCTGTAGCAGCATACCCCTGCCGGCAGGTTTATCAGGTGCAGTAATGACGCCAACTATATTATAACCGGCTTTCACTAATGCATCTAAAGAGGCAACAGCGAATTCAGGAGTGCCCATAAAAACAATCCTTAAAGAAACCAGTGAAAGATTAAACGTGTTGGGCCCAATATCTTTTTGTTTGATCTGTTGTTCTATCATTGATGCGAAGGTATTGCAAAGAAGTAAAAGTATTACGTGGATAGCATTGCAATACAAGGAAAAATTATGTTGAAGTTTTCGCTTTCAATAACTTCAACATCAGAGGCAACTATCTTTTCGCCAGGTTAAGGTTACCCTGCAACCACCCATTAATGCCTGTAAAACATTCCATTTATAGGATAGGGGTGTATGCGCCCCCAACACTTTAGCTTTTGCAAAACTGATACCTGCATCTTTGTTAATTTCAGTAAAAGGTAACTGGCCCGAAGCCAGGGTCCGGTTCTCAGAAGGTATTAATGAATGATTTTGTATCCACAATTTGGCTTCCTGGTTCGAATTTATCATAGGTATGCCTATCTCTTTCCACCAACTTACTTTTTTTCCATTGATTTCACCTAATTGAAAAACAAATTCCACTTTGTCCCTGTCAACCATATCATATTCTACTACAAAGGCAATCTCGTCACAATCATCACCTGTTCTTAATATGCCGCTGGCAGTAGGAGGTGGAGTAGGAAACGGGTAGAACAAGCCGGCATACTGTTTATCTGTGGGCGAAAAATCCATGTTCCATGGAATACTATCACCGGTTGTAGTAAATTCTTTTGGAACAGGGTACAGCATTATGGATTTACTGTCGAATGAAGAGTAGTTGGTGGAAGTATAGGAGAATTTAGTAAAGATATTTTGATTCACCTGCTCCCTGGTCCAATAATTGGGTGCTGCAGCGTAATGGGCATACACTTTTTCTTTATCCCACGGAATGGCAGTACCAAAAGTTTGGTGTTCGTGTACAAAACCAAGGGCATGGCCAAATTCATGTAATATCACCTGCCTGATAAAAGGTGACCCTGCAGGCAGGCTGGTGAGCCAACCAAAATTCATTGTGGTTTGTGTAACAGGTGCAAGCAGTGCATCCCGGCCTATCATAGAATAGGAACCGGCACCTTCTTTAAATCCTACCCTTATTTTTCCGTCGGCCAAATTAGTTACAAATTCAATTATTATATTGGCATACAATTCCCATTCTTTTGCATATTGTTTTACCAGGTCGATGAGGAAGATGCTGCCTCCTACAATATCAAAACTCACCGTTATGGTTTCTCCCGGCTCCCACATTTTTTCCGTATAAGTGGCTAATGACTGACGGATAAAAGCAAAGGGTGAAACAGTTCCGTCTGTATTTATTTTATATTGCGCAATATAGTTTGTGGGAATACGGGCTGGCAACGGCCTGCTGCCCACAGGCGGAAAATCGGTACAGGTGGTTGGGTAACTGAAGTTGAAGTCTTTTTTCTTCACTGGAACTATGTCCTTTTTACGTACAGGATTAAAAACAAGAAGTGAATCATTCTTGGTGGCGGGATTGTTATTCAATTCCTGTTTTTTCATGGTCCATCTGCCCCGCTGTGTAAATTTTGAATTGCTGCCTGCATCTTCCAGTCTTTGCCAGTACCCGCTTATAGTGTTGCTATCTTTTTTTATATCGCCGCCGCAGGCATATTGCTGCACATCATTAACGTATTTATAGACGATCCTGACATTATCCTCTTTTACAGAATATGTGCCTTCTGCCAGAATTTTATTATTCTGGTTTACTACGTTCATTTTTCCTCCTGGCAAAAATTCGAACGAGAAGTAATAAGGATTATCCTTCTCATTGTTGCCATAAGTACCTGTCCATCTTCCTTCCAATAAGAAGTTATGAGGTTGAGCAAATAGTGTATTGCTAAAAAAAGCCAGGCAGAAACAGAAAATTATTTTTCTCATACCTATTTATTTTTCGAATAGCCTGTTCCGGTATAACTATTCATAGGTTGTTTTAATATTGCCCAGATAGAAGACATCATTTTTATTATCGCTGAATTCACCTTTGTACCTGCTGAAAGTGTAAATATTGTAATGGGCTGTTGTTAAGAAAACATCCCGCAGATCGGCAATCGTTTTGCCATTATCAATGACCACTAATCCGTTTCCTTTTCTTTGTAATTGCAGTTTGTGGTTGTTTTTATCTTTATAAAAATCCGGCAATACTATCCGCTTGTTGAATGCCAGGGATTCTCTTTTATCATAGGAGTATACGGTAAGTGTACCTCCTCCATTCCAGTAAGGATCGAACCAAAGGATAACCCGGTTAAAGTTGCCGGCATATCCATTATATAAACTCCAGAACATTTCCTGGTTATCATCCAGGCGGTACCTTTCGCCGGTATTATCATAATCAATATCTCCTAGCGTTACTGTGAAAGAGCCGCTGTTATAAGCAATATCTTCATTCCATTGCAGATCAAAAGATAAATTGAATTTATCTTTTATTGCTTTGTTATACTGGCGGGGATACCAATAGCCATCTTTAGTGATTGTAAGCCATTTGCTGCCCTTGTTTGTTTGTACGATAGCATTTTTCATTCCCAGCCATCCCATCGGGAATTGCCCATCTGCCGTATTGTCGAAACTAGCGTTTACAGGCCCTTTGTCTTCCTGTTTGGAATTTGTTTCCTTTTTAATTTCTGTGACAGACGCATTCAGATTATTTATTCCATTTGGTTTTTTTGCAGGTTCTCCCACCATTTTCGCCAGCACATCCATGTTGAACTGGCTATGGAATAAATCCATAAAATTCTTTTTGGGTAAGTCATCATCATCCCTTCTTACAAAAAAAGCGATACACTGCGGTTCGTCTTTTGGTTTAGTTTTATCAAAAAAATCGAGATTATCCACCCATGCATTATATCCATTTTCGGGAGTTGCCATTAATCTTTCCGGGTAAAAATGAGATTCATTTACACTGGTTACATAAGCAACTGCATTAATGGTTGACTGCTGCATGGCTACATTATACCAATTTGATATTTTTTCTAGTTCATCTTTGTGCTTTTGTAAGATTTCTTTATTTTTTCTAATGATTTCGGGCCAATAATTTTGATTTTGCTTTTCTGCTGCTGAAAGCCCATTGTATTTTTTCTGATCATCCGCTACTAATTTTTCAAAGCGGAGTACTTCTTGCTTCACTCTTTTTTCATGATGCGTCTTGTACGCCGTAAAAAGTTCACTGTTACTCATTTTTCTCCAAGGCAAATCTTTTCTTCCGGAAAAAAAATAGCAATGTTTAATTATTTCATCAGGCCGGTACTGGCTGTAGATTATTTTATTGCCGGTTGCATCTGTCTGTACTTCGATATTAGTAACCCTTATTTTAGATTGATTAAACGTTATACCGGTTCCCTGTTCCGGCAGTGGAAATTTCTCTCCTTCTATCTGATTCATTGAAAAATAAGCCCAACAGCCAGTTACCGCTTCAGGTTTTAGCTCATTGTATCCTTTCAGGCATTCAAATTTTTTCAGCATCAGGTAACATTCATAAGCAGCAGGGCTTGTGGTACTGTACCAAAATGCTTTTCCTTTGGGGAATGCAATACTGTTGGTAGCATGCAAACCATCTAATGAAAGAGGCATGATACGCTGCATTTCTTTCCGGATGGGGTCACTAAACTTCCATTGGCTGGCGGGAATGGGATCCTGAATAGAAGGTGCAATATTCTGCCATACCCATTTGCCGGGCACTTTGTTTACGTCCAGTGTGTTACAGTCTGCTTTTTCCTGGGCAATAAGGGTAGAAGTAATCATGCAAAAAAGTACAATCAGTATGTATTTCATCTGTTGAACTATTATTTTGTTTTGAATAAAGTATATTTCATAGAACTATTATCCGAGTCTTCCATATACAGCAGAAAACCTCCCTTTACTGCAATGAGTTGGGCTTTGTATGTTGTTGTTTTAGCCTTGTAGCGGTTGGTGACAGTAAGGCTCCAGTCAGTAACAGAAAAATTTCCTTTATAGTCCTGTCCGCCAAATTGAGCACCACCACTATTCATACTGGCACTGCGGTAGGTGCTGCTGTAAGTACCGTTGCTGTTAAATGTAAATTCATCAGTAGATGAGACAGCACTCATGCCTGCATACGTACCACTGTAAACATTATAATATTCCACGCCACCGCCACCGCTTCCCTTCCAGGTGCCAATAATATCATTGGCAGTCAGGGCAAACCGGTTGGCATTCAGCATAGGGTCTATATCATTGGGATGAGGAAACTGCTGCTGGTAGTTGTTTTGATCAGGAGCAATGACCACTATCGGTCTTGCTCCACCACTGTACACAATTTTAATAGCCACGAAACAGGATTTACCGGTTTTCTTTTTTACCGCATTTGCTTGTATGTGGTAAATAACAGGGTACTGTACACCGCTCCATTTTTGTACGTTACTAACATTGAAATAGGGCTCTACATATTTGCTCCAGTAATATTCTGGTGCATCAATGGTATTGGGCCGGGCATCATCCAATGCTTTGTCTGTATAATGCAGGCGTAGTTCCGTGCCTGCTTTGGTAAGTTTTACATAATCATTGTTGACGGTAGCCGTCCAGCCATCATCAAAGCTGGTGGTGGAATTAGTGATGCCACCGGTGTTATTATTTGAAACAGGAATACTGTTTTGCTGAGTAGCCTGATTTGGTTTTCTTACCATTTTTCTGCTATCTGCTTTTATCCCCAATATAAATTTATCGATAACTGCAGCATATTTTTCGTCATTAAAAATAGAAACGGCACACCAGCTAATATCGTTTTGAGTAAAAGTAGCAACTGCAACAATAAATGGTATTCCATCCATGGCAGCCTGGCTTGCACCGGTTACTACTTCCCAACCATTTTGTTTTTCTGTCTGGGTGGTCGGTGGTTCTGTAAGGTTATAAGGTTTGACGGCAAAATGTTCCCAGTCGGTTTTAAAATTTGCAGCAGGGTCTGATGAACCTTGCTGTGCCGCCCATATATGTATTTGACAGAACGAGTTGCCTTCTCGTTTCTCATAGAGCAGGCGTTCTTTTTGTTCTTTTAAAACAAAACCGGCGGGTGCTGAGTATGAAAAAATATCATATTTCTTTATACTTTGTCCAGCTGATTGCAAGAGGATTGAAAAGAAAAATAGTAGTAAGATTGAGAAATGTTTCATGATCGGTCATTATTTTAATTCACTTTTATTTATTCTTCGTACGTAATTAAAACTTTAAATGGTTTTGAAAGGATGTTTGCAGAATTCCCCGGGGTATTAAAAACCCAGATAGAATTGTTATAGATGTCGTAATTGTATTGAACACCCGTAATATGGGTTGATGAAGGCGGGGTGTATATATTAGTTTCAGACTCCACCAACACACTTACAGATAAAATTTTTGAGAAGACCAAGCCGTGTGGGATATTAGTGTCTCCCCCTTCTGTCGAAGCAGTTGTACCTGTTAGTTTTTTTACTTTTATGGATGGGGCATCACTACCCAACTTCGTAAAACCGTTTACTTCCAGTTTGGTGGTTGGGCTAGTGGTTCCCATACCAACATTTCCGTTACTGGTATTCATCACAAAACTCCAGCCGCTGCTATTTCCATAAAAACCCACCTGCTCGTTACTTTGCATTCCAATAAAAGCTGGGATATCTGTATTGAGTGTATTATTTAAAAAGATACCTGCACTGTTATTCAAATCGCCACCGCTGCGGATACGCATACGACCACTTACATCAAGGCGGTAGCCGGGATCAATATTACCAATGCCTACATTACCGTCATTACGTACTAAAAAACGAGATGTACCGCCTGTATAGACTTCTAAAGCATTTCGTGTGCTACCTGCATCAGCTGTTCTAACTTCTAATCCCCAGCCAGTGGCATCCTGGTTCTCGATACTTGCAGCAAAAATGTTTGCTGCGGACTTTTGAACGTGAAGTGGGTATCCCGGGTTTGTCGTGCCAATGCCAACATTGCCATTGCGAAGCACAGTTAAAGCATTGCTTCGTATACTACCGGAACCATTGCCAATTTGAAAAATCCTGTCTGTGGGTGCTGTTAGATTAACATCTGGATTGTCGGTATTGTCATTCCAGATGCCAGTAGTAAAACTTCCTCTTGCTTTTGCAAATGTTTGTTCTCCGGTACTGAAGGAATAGTTTCCACTTGCAGTTGTGCTTCTGCCAGTGGCGGTGGAAACAAGACCTGATGCGGTATTGCTTTGCCCCATTGCTGTGGAGTAATTTCCGCTGGCTATAGTCGAAGCGCCCATACTGGTGGCTGAAAAACCACTAGCTTCTGTACCGTTGCCCATACTGGTAGACACTTCCCCGCTGGCATAGGTGCCAAACCCCATACTGGTAGCCACTGAGTTAATTGCTGAGGTGTATTGTCCCATACTGGTGGAAAAACGACCGCTTGCTTTTGTGCTATGCCCTGTAGCAAATGAAAGTATGCCTATGTTATCCCTGTCCCATTCTGTGTCCATAACGTAGCCAGTTCTAAAAGCACCCAATGCCGGAAACCACATTGTTCTGGTGCCAGCACCCTGCACAGGCGGATTGATAGTGGTAGTAAAAGGCGGAATGGAAACAGTACCGCTAAGCAATACAGCACTGTCAGTAACATGAAACCTTGCTAACGGTGTGGTAGTGCCAATGCCTACATTTTGAGCAGCAGCAATAAAAATCATTGCACTGTATATACATGACAGGAAGACTTTCTTTTTCATTTTTACTGTTTAATGATTTTATATGTTGTTGTTCCGTTTGTTGTTTGTAAACGCAGCAGGTATAAACCCGGTGACAATTTGTCAAGCTTAATGGTGTACCTGTTGATTGATGGACCAATTTTATCGGTACGCAGTATGTTGCCATTTAAATTTATCAATTGCAGTGTTTTACTTCCTTCTTCGCCGAAATAGACTGTGGTCTCGTTATGCACTGGATTGGGCGCAATAAATGTGTTCGTTCGCAAATCACTTTTGTGTAAAACAATTATTGTAGAGTAAGTAAACCTGCCATCCAAATCAATTTGTTTAATGCGGTAATAATTTTTACCAAGGGTAGGAGAGGTATGCAAAAAATCATAGCGTTGCGTCAGGCTGCTGTTTCCTGCAGCTCCAACTGTTCCAATTTTTGAATAATTGATTCCATTACTGCTGTGTTCAATTTCAAAATATTTGGTATTAGTTTCAGAAGTGGTGGCCCATTTTATCTGTGCTGCATTGCTTTGCCATTGACCATTTATATAGAGCCAGGTAACAGGTAAAATGAAATTGCAGGAAATTTGCACCGGGATATTGCGTTCCGCATTAGTACCATCACCTAATTGGCCGGCATCATTATTACCCCATGCCCAAAGCGAATTATCGGTTTTTATAGAAAAGGTATAATCTGCTCCGGGGGCAATTTGTCCCCAGTTAGTAGCCGTGCCAATTTGTACCGGAGAATTTCTATTTGCATTAGTACCATCACCTAACTGGCCACGAAAATTCCGGCCCCATGCCCATAAAGTGCCATCTGTTTTAGTTGCTATTGAATGTTCCTCTCCGGCAGAAACGCTTTGCCAGTTGGTTGCTGCGCCTATTAGTGTTGGTTGATTTTGATTAGTGTTGGTTCCATCACCTAATGCACCATAATTATTATCGCCCCATGCCCAAAGGCTGCCATTTGTTTTTATTGCTATGCTGTGGAACCATCCTGCAGCAATTTGCCCCCAATCATTATCAAAACCAATTGCTGTAGGAACGTCTTTGTTGGTATAAGTGCCATCGCCTAATTGGCCATTCAAATTATAACCCCAAGACCACAAACTGCCATCTGATTTGGTGGCAATAGAATTATAAGGTCCTGTAGTAATGTTTTGCCAGTTGGTTGCTGTTCCTACTTGCAGCGGTGTTGCCACACTGTTGGGTGGCAACGCATTGCCACACTGGCCATACTGGTTGCCACCCCAGGCCCATAAACTGCCATCTGTTTTTATTGCAATGTTATGTTCAGTCCCTGCACTTATAGTAGCCCAGTCAGTAGCTGTTCCAATTTGTATTGGAACGGTACTATTGTTAATAGTGCCATCTCCCAGTTGTGCTTCTGAATTTCGGCCCCAGGCCCAAAGTGTTCCGTCTGTTTTAATGGCCATCGAATGTTCTGCTCCGGCAGCAATAACTTGCCAGTTAGTAGCTGTTCCAATTTGTCCAGGAGCATTACTGTTGTTATTGGTGCCATTGCCTAATTGTCCACTGGTATTATCACCCCAGCCCCAAAGAGTACCATCAGTTTTGATTGCTAATGTATGAGCATAACCGGCAGATACTTTTACCCAGCATTGCGCATTGGTTTGAATAGTTGCCGTAACGAGAATAAACAGGAGGTAAAAAGTATTTTTCATGCCTTTTGATTTAACGGATACAAAGCTTCAATTAATCAGCAAGGGAAACAATCCCCCAAACACCTGTATTTGCCGTCCCCTGTTCAGGGGATTTTGGATAAAAACTTGGAAATGTGCTGAATGTTACTCTACTTTTAATAATAATTTCCTGCAAAAGCATTTTAGCTTATGAAAAGGTTTACCCTTTTATTTTTATTGATGTGTGATCAAAATGTGTATGCGCAAACCGATGCAACCAGGGATAGTATGTTGAACGTATTATTGGTTGCTAAAGAAGATACCAATAAGGTGCATGCCTTAATTACCACAGGGCAATACGTGGAGTATAATAACCTGGAAGAAGCAAAAAGTTATTATTTACAAGCCTATGAGCTGAGCAAGAAGTTGAACTATACAATGGGTGTTTTAAAGTATTATTCTAACTATACGGCAGTGTTGAATATACAGGCCAGGTTTGATTCTGCTCTCGTTCTCACAAAATATGCATTGCAGTTAGCAAACAAATTTGGAAATGAAGAACGTATTATAATTGCACAGCAAAATCTTTCAGCCACCTATGCTTACCTGCAGGATTACGAAAGTGCATTGCAGTATCTGTTGCCATCGGTAGCTTATTTCGAAAAAACAAAAAATGATGCCCGGTTAAGTCTTATATATGATAACCTGGGTGTGATATACAGGGAAACAAAGCAATATAATAAGGCATTGGAGTATCATCAAAAGGCTCTGGCCATTGCCCGTAAGGCGGCAAACAGTTATGATATTGCAAACGTGTTGTCTAACCTGGGCAATTCATACAGCAGTTTAAAAGAATATGATACGGCACTTGCTGTAATGCAGGAATCCCTGTTGATTGCTAAAAAAGAAAATTATGATAACATAGTATCCAATGTTACGAGTAATATTGGATCGCTATTAATAAAGCAGGGCAGGTATGATAGCCTTAATTTTTATTGTGCTGAAGGTTTACGGCTGGCCGAAAAGTTGGGCGATAGCCTTACCATGGTAAATAATATTTATGGCTTGGCCCTGGCTGCATTTTATGACAAAGATTTTAAAAGGAGCGAAGAAGAAGCTGTAGCAGGCTTTGCTATGGCAAAACAAAGAAATTATGCCGAGCCTTTACAGCTTTTTGCAGATATTTTATCAGAATTATATTTGGTAAAAGGAGATCTGAAAAATTATGACTATTACAATCGGTTAAGCATAGAATTAGCTGAAAAATATTTTAGTGAAAGAATGCAGCGGAATGTGCAAACACTGGATAAAAAATTTGAGACAGAAAAAAAGGAACAGCAGTTGCAATTACAACAAGTCACTATCCGGCAGAAAAGTACATTGAATTATATTTTAATTGGCAGTACTGCCGCACTGTTGTTAATTTCTTTATTAGTTTATCGTACTCTCAAACAAAAAAGAAAATTACAGGAGCAAAAAATTACCCAACTGGAAAAAGAAAAATTATTACTTGCCACTCAGTCCATAGTAAAAGGCCAGGAGGAAGAACGTAACAGGTTAGCCCAGGACTTGCACGATGGTCTCGGGGGGTTGCTGAGTGGTGTTAAACTTCAATTAGGAGCTATGAAAGGAAATTTAATTTTATCAGAAGAGCATGGCCGCACATTTAATAATGCGCTGGGCAAATTAGATGAATCCATCAGCGAAATGCGGCGGGTGGCACATAATATGATGCCCGAGGCATTATTGAAATTGGGGTTGCAACAGGCATTGCAGGATTATTGCGACGGGTTAGCCGAATCGCAACCCTTTACAATCAATACAGAGTTTTATGGTTTGGAGAAAAGACTGGAATCTTCGGTGGAGATTGTAGTGTATCGTATTGTACAGGAGTTGCTGAATAATGTGGTAAAGCATTCAGGTGCTACCTCCATTCTTGCACAGGTAATGCGGCAAGGTAAAAATCTCACTATTACTGTTGAAGATAACGGGAAAGGCTTTGGGGATAATGTATATACTAATGAGGAGGGAGCAGGGTTGAAGAATATCCGGTCACGGGTGGATTACCTGAAAGGGCAATTAGATATAAAATCAACTTTGGGTAAAGGAACATCTGTTCATATAGACTGTTTAATTGAAGATAATGGATAAGATCAAAGTACTGGTGGTGGATGATCACCCGATGGTGCTGGAAGGTATGCGTTCCATGCTGGCGCAAATTAGTTTTGTAGAAATATCCGGCACTGTATCGAATGCTTTTGATGCCATAGAGATGATAAAGATCAATCTGCCGGATATCGTCATTACCGATATTAATATGCCAGAAGTCAGTGGTATTGACCTGACCGTTAAGATCAGGAAAGAGTTTCCCGCTGTGAGGGTAGTGGCGATGAGTACTTTCAAGGAACGTAGCTATATTTCGCAGATGATACAGAGCGGGGCATCCGGTTACCTGGTAAAAAGCGCCTCAAAAGAGGAAATTGAAGAAGCTATACTGAGTGTGAACGAAGGAAAACTATACATGAGCCTTGATATCAGCCTTACCTCATCGGATAAGCAGGAATTAAATAATATGCCTGTACTTAGCAGCAGGGAAAAAGAAGTATTGCAGTTAATTGCTGATGGCATGACCAATCCGCAAATTGCGGCAAAGCTATTTTTAAGCCTCCATACGGTTGACAGCCACCGAAAAAATCTCCTTACAAAGTTTACAGTAAACAATACTGCCAGTTTGATTAAACTGGCGGCAAAATATAACCTGGTGTAGAAGAACAAAGCATGTCCAATAAGTTAGTGGAGGCTATACCATGATGATTTTAACTTTCTTTAAAATCAATATTCCGGGTCTCAAACCATTCTTTAAACTCTCTTCCTTGTTCACCGGCATAGTTGATACATATTTCTGTACCGGGCGGTATATCTTCCAGGGCATAGTATGACATTGTTCTTGTCTCCATGTTAAGGCTGTATGCTGCATTGGAGTATACAGCATGATTATATAAGGAGCCAAAGCCAAGTACGAGTGCAAGGGTGCCGGCTTCCTTGTCAAAATTGAAAAAATAATCTGCCAAATGCGATGAAGTAACCGTTTCATAATCCCGGGCGGGAAGTACGAGTACTGCAGCTGTTTCAAATACCTGGTCTTTACAAATGCGTTCTTTGCAAAATACCCCACGGCCTTTACCTTTTACTTGCTTTATGTATAATGATGTTTTCATTCAGTGATGCCGGGCTGAAAGTAAACAGGAGAATGGTCATCTGCTTTTCCGTTATAATTAATAGTTATCTCTTCGCCCGGATGGATCATTTTGTTAGCTTTTACAATAAGACATTTCTTGTTTACAGAAATAGTGTAATCAGCATTTGCATCATAAGAATGATTGTACAGGGAACTGTAGCCCAGGCCAAGTGCAACGGGAGTTGTTTCATCTGCCAGGAGGAAATAATAGTTAAATAAAATAGTGGTTTGTAATAACTCTCTTTCCTGCCGGTCTAATAATATTACCGGAGCTGTTTCTATAACAGCTCCGGGTTTGAAAGTCCTGGTTGCAAATACCCCACGATCATCGATAGGGCTTTGCCTTATCTCTATACCGGTTGGTTGCAGTATTTCCTTTGGTTTAAAAAGGGAAAGCATTACTCTTTATGAGGCTTTGTTGTAGTCTGAACATTCTCTTTCATTTGCACAGTAGTTCCCTTTTTAATGTGGTCAAACTTAATTGCTTTTTTGGTTTGCTTGATTGTGGTAGCCGGCTTTACTGTATTGACAGTATCTGTAACGACCGGTATAGTTATAACCGGTTTAACGGTCTCTTTTTTTACAGCCGGTGCCGGGGTGGTCTGTGCTTTTAATCCGGCTAAAATCAATAATGAACTGAATAGGGCAAGTGTTTTTTTCATATTCCTGTTATTTTTAAGTTTAAAAATTTGTCCATTCTTTTCCTGAATCACTGTCAAAGCCATATTTACGGGAAACTGTTTGTCTGCCGGTAGCATCTGTCTGATAATATGTCCACCCGATTCGGCCGGCAGTAATTACGGAAGTAGTTGTTATTACACCATTACAGCCCATAGATTCGGCACAGTTGCTTACACGAATGTTTTCCATCTTAATGGTGTACATAATAATTGGAGCACCGGTACCACCAGGTTGAAGAACCGAAAGTGTTCCGGACGGTAACAGTGCGCCATTACCCATAGCCTTTTTTAAATCGGCAGAAGCACCGGTTATGTTCATACTGAAAGAAAGCTGGGAATTATTTTTACCGGCGCTGGCAAATGACAAAACGTCAATACTTCTTTCGTATCCTTTGGCCAGGGCATCTCCCTTAATTTGCTGGCCTGATGCATCTGTCAGTTTTAAATAAACAGTCTGGCCTTTTTGTGCTAATGCAACAAACGGGAAAAATAATATTGCTAAAATAATTGTACGCATAGTTTTGTTTTTAAGTGAATGATTTATTTGGCTAATCCATATTTTGTGTAAATACCTGATCCCGGGTAATCTGCATCGAGCAGGTTTAAAATTCTTGCTCCTTTTATGCAGGACCAGAAGGCATGATAGGTTCTTGCCCTGTCTTCAATTTTTGAAAATTTAATCTGCCAGTTATTCAGCACCGAAAAAGTACCGGATGATTTTACCTGGTCGAATTTCATATTGCCTACCATACCGTTTACGGCAAGCAATTTCCAGTGATAGGAGTTGCCTGCGTTAAAAATAAATTCTTCATTCGACTGGTGTATATTCATACCGGCGTAATTGCCGGTGTACACATGGTACATTTGCTGGATACCTGTAAAATCACTGGTCCAGGTTCCTTTTAGATCGGAAGCAGCGACCGCAAACTTATTGCGTCCAACCATGTTGGCTAAAGGTATCAGGAGGTCCGTTTCGCTGTCCCATTGTATTGTTTCCGGGTCAAATTTGTATTGCTGAATAAAAGAGTTTTTATCAGGTGTAATAAACTCCAGCCATCCCGTTTCGCCCTGCCGGAAGAAAACAACATATACTTCTTTGCCAGTTGCAATTTCTGTGGCATTGCCCATCCCAAGATAGGGTCTGTTATAAGTGCTGATATAGGTTGTTTTATAGTTTTTGAGATCTTTGTATCGTGGTGCTACAAGAATATTCCAGGCGCCATTCGTTAAGGGTTCGGGATCGGCAGGAAAAATGGTCCCTTCTTTCGGATAATGAAGGAGTACTTTAATATCTCCCTTTTTTACTTCTACCCACTCTTCCTGCACCGTACTGGTCCATCCGTCATCAAAGTTGGTGGTGTTAAAAGCAAACCCATCTTTTTTGGTTGTTGTATTGGGGGCTGATGGCTGTACAACAGTTTTGGATGGTTTATCAGCAGGAGTTTTTGTTTTTTTAAAGCTTACTGATTCTAAAAAACTGGTCATTTCGGTTTCATATGCATCAGTGTTGGTAAGGATAAGGATATTGACCATTTTTTGGTAACCGGTGGAAGTAACCAGCACTACAACACCCTTGCTGTCCTCGTTCTCAAATGCTGCATAGCCGCTCTGTGCTTCCCAGCCATCTTCAGTGGAGGAGGGTTGCATTTCTGGGGCTGTTGAAACGGTCACCATTTCTTTTACCACCGTTTCCCAGGCTGCATCAAAATTTTCTTTTGAATCAGCCGATCCCGGGATTGATTTTAGTACTGTGATAATGCAATAGGTGCCTTTTACTGCATCTTCTTTGGTTAGCTGTACCGCAGTTTCGGTAGCCTGTTTTTTCCAACCCTTTGGTGGAGTGAAAGTTGTTATATCAAATGTTTGCTGCTGGGCAACTATTATTATTGGCGATACAATAAGCCAGCAGAATGAATATATTTTTTTCATATCGAATTGATTTGCTATTGTAAATCTATTACTCTGCCCTCCCGAATCCTGTTTCACCTATCCATAAAATTCTTGCATTCTTTATACAAGTGAAATGCACAGCAGACGTTTTTGGTTTTCCTTCTATGTCTGAAAGGTTTATTTGCCAGTTACCGGACATAGAAAACTTGCCATTTGACTTGACACTTTGAAATTTAATGTTGCCTACAAAACCACTGGCAACCCCAAGGTTCCATTTGTATGTATTGCCTGCCGCAAACTCAAAAGATTCATTAGAAGCATGGGAGTTTGCGCCTGCACTGGCCCCTGTATATGCATTTACATATTGTGTCAGCCCGAAAAAATCACTTGTCCATTTGCCCTGGAGGTCAGTAGCTGCGACTGCAAATTTGTTATAATTCGCCATCCTTTCCATTTTCTCCCAGCCATAAGATTCGGGGTGGTATGCACCGAATTGCTGTTCAAAGGAATTTTTATCGGGAGTAATAAATTCTATATATTTTCCACTGCCGTTAGAATAATTCATTTTAAATAGGACTACATGAACTGATTTTGCGGTCAATTTTTCTACCATATCTGCTTCTGCAAATTCTATGGATTGCCAGCCGGAGATTGGTTTAAATTCAAAATTGCCGGCACTGCTGTATCGGGGGGCTACTAAAACATTCCAGGCATTTTTTAACCCATCCATCAGGTTTGGATTATATGCATCTGTAATTTTATTGGGATAGTGAATCAGTATTTTAGTGTTTTCTTTAACTACTTCCACCCAGTCTTCCTGTACGGTGCTGGTCCATCCATCATCAAAGTTGGTAGTGTTGAAAGCATAACCATCATTTTTTGATACTGGTTGAACTGGCTTTTTTGCAGATGTATTTTGTTTAGTGGCAGTGGTAGTCGGTTTCTTAAGACTCACCGATTCTAAAAATGCTGACATTTCACTCTCATATGCATCAGAATTGGTAAGCACCAGCATGGTAACCATTTTTTCATATCCCGTAGCAGTGATCAGCAGGGCAACGCCTTTACTGCCTTCGTTTTCAAAAGCGGCATAGCCACTTTGTGCTTCCCATCCGTTTTCTTCAGATGGAGATTGCATTTCAGGTGCTGCAGACACTGTAACCATTTTTTTTACGACTGACTCCCAGGCGGCATCAAAGTTGGCTTTTGAGTCGGCATCGGCGGGTAAGGCTTTTGATATTGTAATTATACAATAGCCTCCAGTTGTTGCATCTTCTTTGCTTAATTGCAGTACAGACCCGGTTGTTTGCTTTTTCCAGCCTTTGGGTGCAGTGAAATGGGTAATATCAAAGCTTTGTTGCTGAGAGTAGGAACAAAAGTTTACTACAATAAGCAAAAAGGATAAGCAATATTTCATTAGTATTATTTTAATTCTGTTACTATCCGGTCCGCTATCAATAACCATATCTGAAATTTATTTCAAAAGTGTTATTCGTTTCATTTAATTCAGGAATATCATTAATATGATCTACAGTCAGATAATATTTATATTGTATGCCATTAGCAAGTGTATTGAGAACAGAGGAACTAATAGTGAATTGATTGTCTATTATGCCACCTGGATTTAATAGGGCACCTTCTTGCAGGAGTTTAATATAGCTGCTTGACATTTCGAGGCCATTATCTTTAACTCTGCCGAATAGGCGGATACCGTTAATATTAACTTTTACAGGTGCTGTTCCTGTATTGGTAATGGTATAATTAACAATATAACCAGTGGATGTCTTTGAAATTGAAGCCCTGGTTATGACTAAGTCTGGCAGTAATTCCTGAAGCGGCTGATTTTTAATAATATTTTTCGGTTTCATGGTTTGTGAAACTGGTTGTTTTATAGCTTTATTTCTTCTTTGAAATAATGAGTCTGCATTTTGCGCAACACTGAAAATCGCAGCATGTAGCATAAAAGTGAGAATGAGCATCTTTTTCATAGCTAATCTTTTTTATTAATGTAAATATGCCATAAGATGGAAAAGTTTCCTATCCCTGAAAAACAGGATATTTTCAGAGTAATAGAAATTTTCGCCAAAGCAAGACTTTGTCCATATTGCTGAAGTGTACGCAACAAACGAAGAGACTAGTACTGCAGACCGTAAAATTATTATAACCCTTTGTTGAAAAATATCACACCCTGTACAGAAGCTTCGGCAATACCGCCTGCGCCTGCACCAACCGTGCCTCTTGCTCCCCAACCGCATTTTGAATCATAGATGAGTTCAAATTTCTGATTAATTTTTACAGGGCTATCTTTTCCAAACAAGCCGGTATCCATGCCTACGCCAACTGAAAATTCGTAACTGCCATCGGTATTAAATTCTGCTCCGCCGGATAGCATACCTGCTTCCACACCAACAGATACGCCAGTAGAAACTTCTTTAGGACTGGCTAATTTGGTATCGGATTGCTTGTTCACTTTACCATCGGCTCCTTTTGTATAAGTGTTGGAGTTGTCAATAAAAATATAATCTTTAGAACTTATGGCAATTTTAGTTTTTATAGACTCTGTAGCAGGACATTTTTCCGGTGCCGGTGGTTCAAAAGTGGAGCAGGTGGGTGTAATGCTTTCATTTGTTTTTACAATAAGCCCGGTGTAGTGAACCTTCTTGATAAGCTTATCATTCAGTGCAAGCGATTGATCTATATAAATGAAGGGTTCTTTTTTATCACTCATAGATAACTGTAAATGAAACGGACCCTTCATGGCAGGCCCGGCAGCATCTGGTGGGAGAGGACTCCATGGAGTTATTTTCTGCCATTCATTTACATTGCGCAGATCTAACTTTTCAGAAGGCAGACCTTGTATTTCTACACGGCCATCATCGGTAACGGTGCCGGTAAAATTCCATGATCTTATTTGAAATCCATCTTTGATGTAAGTGGAAAATCCATTGTAACTATAGGCAGATGGCATCATACCGGCTACCGCATTTGCAGCGTTGCCCTGGTATACATACATAATTTCACCGCTGCCGGTAATATTTCCACTGGCAGAAATTTGCATGGAGAAATTTTTGACGCAGGCCAATGTTTGCAAGTTGATTATCGTAGTTGCCATTCCTGCTCCAAATTTTGTATTGGCATCAGTTGCATTTTCTCCACTGCGTGCCGAAATATTTTTTGCCTGGTAATTTCCTTGCCAGTCAGAAAGTTTGTAACCAGTAGGAGGTTTTTTTGCTACGTTAGGTTTTGCTGCGTTTTTAGAAGTAGGATTTGCGTTATTAATTTTTGCAGGACTGGCATTGTTCGCATTGCTATTATTGGCCTGAGCTTCACGGCCATTACCAGCATAACCTAAACTCCATGCTTTTGCAGAAAGATTCTCAGCTTCTTTTTTATTCCCTTTTTCCTCAGCAATTTTTGCAGCGGTATAGCAATACAATCCATTGTTGGGTGCTAATCGCATGGCCATTTGAATGGCTTCATCAGCTTCTTTTACGTTACCCAGTTTCAAATAGATATAAGCCTGGTTAGCCCAGGGAGAAGCGAGATTGGGGAAGCTTTTTGTAAGTTCCTCTGTCAATACTTTGGCATCATAAATTCTGCCTAACTCTAATAAAAGATTAGAGAAGTTATTTAAGTAAAGCCCATTGGTTTCCTGTAATTGCGATGCTTTTGCAAAGCCATATAGCGATTCCCATTTGTAGTTCCTGAAATAGTATAGCGTTGCCTGTACATAGTACGCCTCTGCTAAGCCTCCTTTAAGCGTTCCGGCACTTTTGCCGGCCCTGCTGTCCAATTCTTTATAGAGTTTTGATTTTATAACGGAACCTGCCAGTGCATTGTCAATAACCTGTTTTTTAGTACTTGTATTTGGTGAAACAATTGCAGTACTTAGCCAGGTAGAACTTCCTGCAGCATAATTGAGCATTTTAAATGGTAGCGTAAGTGTGCCATTTTGAAAAGTGAAGTTCCCGCTCTTCTTTCCCTGCTCCATTGTTTTAAAAGTGATGGTGATTTTGCTTCCGCTTACCTGGTATGTTCCTTCGTCGGTAACAATATTACCCGGCTGTTCAGCTTTTAACTTGAACGTATTGTCGAGGAATTGAAGTGTGATGATCGCTTTTGCACTTGCTTCTTTACCATCACTATCTGCCATAAAACGATATTTACCTTTTATGGATTGGCTATTTACTTCCGTCTGACTGGCACATACAATAACTGCCAGCAGGAAAAGAATATTTTTCATATAGATTAGTTGAAGAAGTGCTGTCTTACTGTTTTGTGATCTTAAAATTACTTATGTAATATTTCTCCAGGTCGCTATCACTGCTAATGTGTATAAACTTTAAGAAATTAAAAGTAGTTGTTACCGGAATGGCTTTCGACATTTCAACAATTTTATTCTCACCCATAAATAGTTCCAGCGATTCTCCTTTTCGTTTTAATGTAATTTTTGCAGTATTCAATTCTTTGTCGTTGGAAAATCCGGTAGCCTCAAAGTAGGGTTTTACATTAGCAAAATAGCCATCAGCAAATTTGCCTTGAATTGAAATTTCTCCGGGTCTGCCCCAGTAGCCGGCTTTTATTCTCAGTTTTATAGCCGGTGATACCATTTGATCGTAGGTTGGTTTCGTTCCCAGGTACAATTCAAAAGCTTTAGCACCCCAGGGAATATCTTTCGGTGCTGCAATATCAAAAGATAACTCGAAATTTTGTGGCAGAGGGTATTGAATATTTTTTGGAGATGCATCCCGTCCCTGTAGCTCCATCCATTTTTTATTAGTACCGGCTATTTGCTTTACTTCAGCTTTTTTACCGTTTCGCAAGCTGCTATTCCAGTTATTGACTGGTTTGTTTAAGGCATTGGTAGAAAAATCGTCAAAAAAGAAAATATTTTTATCAGTGGCAGCGGCTTTTGCTTCGTTGGATGCTATTTCAGACGCAGCCTGCTCTTTGTGACCAGGTGAACGGAGTGGTTTGTATGATTCTGTTATTTTAGTAGAGCCAAAGAAGTATTTATATACATATTCGAAATTAAAATTATTGAGAATACTTTCCATCATATGTACATTGTAAGCACTGTTTGGCATCCCTAATGTCCACCTGATGGTAATCCATTGAGGCTGGTCGGTTTTGCAAAGTTCCATGGCTGCTTTACTTACTTTTTGTATCGGAAATTTGTTGCTCCCTTCCGATTCGTCAAAAAAATCCCTATTGTTTGGCCTGGCATTTACAAAATCTATAAAACCAATTTGACCAAAGGGATAGCCTAATGTTGCAATTTCATTTAATTGTTTTTTATATTTTTCTTTTAGGCGAGCAAGGTTTTGCCTGGCCATTGCCAGGTTTTCTGCTGTATAGTTTCCAACCTTTTGCCAAGCGGGTAATTGCTCTTCTGCTCTTTCAAAAAACTCTCCGATGGTCACATTTTCAAATGGGAGCTCTCCATTTTTAGTCATAATAACAATATAGTGCGGATAGTCGCTAATGGCTTTAGGTGGAATGTAGAAACGGGTATAAGGCTGAATATTTTTATGTGTACTAAACCCTAAAAACTCGTAACCTGCTTTACCATCTGCAAAATTACTGCCTGCTCCACTATGATAGTGTGGCATAACAAAATAGTATTGCTCAGGCGAAGAAATAAAAGATACAGGGGCGCTGATGTACTGAATCTGATTGGCCTCTATATGCCAGTACTCTGCAAAATTATTCTGTGGTACAAATTTTCCGGCAGCATCTTTTTTTAAAAACATATAAACTTTTGAGAATGCACCATACATGTGTGGAAGTGCTGCTAAGTGCTGGTTTATTGCATTGCCAAGGGCACTGTTAGTACCACTGAATTTTGGTATCGCATTCTGAAAATGGCCTATATCTCCTAAACATCCCTTTGGCAAATATGATTGTTGCATCCACTCTATAAATTGCTGGGTATATCCTATTTGCCTGGCACTATATACTCTGTTACCCGCCGTTTTTCCCTTTGGAGGAGTAGTTTGTTTATATGTTTTCATCCAGCCAATATCGATATCCGCAATGCTTTCGAGTGTGAAACCAATACGGTCAACATAAACCGGTTGTGTTTGTGCTTTAAAGTTTGTTATAACTACCAGGAAAAGAATTATTTTTTTCATATTGTAATTATTAAATAACCAGAAATTTATTTTCCAAGCATATTATTTAGTGTTGCAAAATCAACAGCTTTTTTTATCGCTTCTATATTTTCTTCAAATACGGCATCATCTTTGGATATTTTATAGACCACAGAGAAAAATTGCGGTGTTGACTTTGGTAGTTTTTTATGGTAGTAATCTAAATTAGGTTTAATGGCCATAAAGGAACCTTTGGTGCCTTCATCCACAAATTTTTCAAATCGTTCTTCATTATTCCACATGCAAATTGCAGGCTTGCTCAATTCGGTTTCAGATCTTGTCATGTATTCTTTTATAGCTTTAAAATATTTATCGAGATATACCTTTTCGCCGGGGTTGTCCTTTACTGCTTTCTCCAATCTTTTCTTTTGTATTAATAAATATTCTTTTCTGCTGAGATAGGAGAAAGGGAGCGAATCATTATAGGTAATTAACCAGCGGTATTCATATATCGGTGAGTTGTAATCTACTTTTTCTTCACCCATAAAATAATAACCGTTCTTTTTTTCGGGTTTTTTTGTCAACTTCAGATATCCCCTGAAGTCGTCACCCAGGTCAGCAGCATAAAGATTTTGTGCGAAAATTGCATTAGCGGTTATAGTAACTGTGGTGGGGGTTGAATAATCAACATAATATTTTGTTTTGTCCTTACTCTGCTCATCGCATAAAAACCGGAGTATATACATTGAATAATAGTAAGGATCGGCTATCCATGTTTGGCCTGAAGCCATACTTTTACCAAATACAAAGCTATAAGAAATCTGGCATCCCATAGGTTTATAGTTAGTAGAAACCATTTTGTGAATACCATCCGTTATAGCTTTTTCCTTTATCAGATCTGCAGTACTTACATTGGCAACAGAACCTTTACTACCAGCTTTCCATGTGCCTGGTTTTTGTTTTAGTAATTCTTTGGAGCATTCCTGTGAAAATGCAGTTAGTGAAGTAAACAGTATTGCTGATAAAATAGAATATCTCATTTTTTAAAGTTTATTATTTACCCCCTAGTATTCCTTTGCCTGATGTACTTACACCGCTATTAACAGTAGCTTTTACATCTAACCCGGTTATTGTTACAGGGCCTGCTTTGACAGCTACACCGGCAACGGCTCCTATATCAGTAAAGCCTGTATTATCCCATTCGACCAAAGCACTGATCGTTGCTTTCCCTTTTAACGCCATCGGTCCGACACTTTCGCTTATACCCACTATTGCTGTACCGGAATACTTACCTGTTTCCACATTATCTTTTACATTAATTTTCACACCTTTCAAATCAAACTCACCAACCAGATCACTGCAGCTAGAGGTAATTTTAAATACGCCAAGATTCATTTTGCTAACATATTGGCAAGCTACCTCATCAAAATTTTGTAATGAGTCCGTTCCTTTAGGTTTAACTTCAATGGGGATACACCAGCTACTTTTATTTTTAAACTGTACTACCTGGTCTTTTAGTTGTGTGAGCCAGGCAATCTGTGCATTTACTTTTGTCAGTTCAAATTGTTCAGGCCACATGGTGTATTGACAATAATATAAGAGGTCGCTGGTTGTGCGGCTTACATAATTAAGATATTGCCTGTATGCACTTTGTATTCCGCCATTGGCATTTTTTAAAAATTCGGTACGGATAGCATTTTCATCTTTGCAAATTGCTTCCAATGGGTTCGGCCTGCCTTCTCCAATCTGGTCTTCGTATTTTTTATTCAACAATTCCTGTTTTTTATCCAATATCTTTTCATATTCTCCGGCAGCAAGAGCAGCTCTTACTACAGGCTCTAATGCCCTGGTAAATACAAACGACATATTTCCATTTACATCGTTTATTCCGGGGCCTAATTTTTTTATGGCTTTAGCAGCATAACCGGGTATGGGCTGAATAAATTGTCCCTGCTGTGAAGCTTGTATTACAAGCCTGATTCGTTCTGTACTACTTTTTTCATAGGCGACTTCCAAAACTTTCTGTTTCTTTTTTAATTCGTCTATTTTTTGCTGGCACTCTTCTTTAAAATGCTTCCATTCAATTTCTAATAGTTTATTTTGTTCAACGTCCATTGGATATTCAGGCCAGGTAAATTTTCCCAATCCCATTATATCCTGTGGCATGGGCCTGTCCCAGTTCAGGTCATTACTTTTAAGATCGTATCCTAATTTTTTTAACTTGTTTTCTTTTTCATTGCTATAGGCTTCACTGATGCTTTTTTTTGCGGCTGCAATAGCTGCAGGTATATTCCCTTTGCTTTCTTCAATTAAACATTTTGCCATATTCGCCTGCGGATGTGTGGCATGAATACGGATAGTGCTGTCAGCATATTTTTCAGCTCTTGGGATATCGCCAAGGCCCAGCCAGGCTTGTGCAATATTATTTAGTATGGTGCTGTTTTGGGCGTAACGTTTATTGAGATTATTCAGAATTGGCAGTGCCATTTGTTCTGCGCCACACATGGTTAAAAACGAGGCATAATTGTTCAGGTTATTGGTGTTTTCCGGATCGGTTTTACAGGCTGCACCCATTAGATAAAGCGCCAGTGTAGGTTTGCCATCCATCCACAGACCTACAGCCGTATTTGCAACCGATGATTTCAATAGTATGATTTGCTGTAGTATCTCTTCGCCTTTTATTTTTGTGCCTGAAGATAATTTACTCAATACCGCCTGCTGTGTTTTATTGATGTAAGTACTCATTTCAGCATTAGAAACTGTTGTTGCTAATGCAGTATTAATTCTTGCAACATCTTTTACAGGAACGATTCTATTGTCATCCTCGTACGCTTTTTTTAATTGTGCTTCACTTATGCCTGCTATGTTTTTTTTAATACTTTTTATGTCAGGCATTTTTATTCCCATGCTGTCCATTGTTTTTTTGTCTTCCGGGCTCATTTCATCCATGGCAGCCTGCATCTCTTTCATCATATCGGCCATTTCTTTTTGGGTAGGTGGTTTTTCTGTTTCAGCAGGCTTTTTCCCGGGTTGAGCTGATAGTTGTAATGAAGAAATGAAAATCAGGAAAATCAGAAGTTGTCGCATGGGGAATTATTTTATCAAAAGTGAGTAAAAGGTAATGTACAACTCATCCCTGAAAAACAGGATATTTTGTTAAACGAGTAAAATCATGGAAAAAGGGGAGAAGACCTGCTGAACTTCTTTGTTTATTTGTAAAGACGGACTAATGATTTATCTTACTAGAATGAGAAAAGTATTTGCTGTAATTATTTCTTTTTGTTTGGTATTGACAGCTGTTGCTCAACGCAGCGGTCCAGCCCATGTTTTGGATAGCCTCTTAAAAGTACTGGCGACTTCCAAAGAAGATACAAGTAAAGCAATGCTTCTGCTTACCCTGGCCAACCTGTATGAAACCAATAACCAGGACTCTGCAGAATATTACCTTCAAAAAGGGAAAGCCTTATCAGAGGCGTTAAAATTCGATAAAGGTATTTACTACTATTACCAGCAGGGTACCGTGCTGTCCTATACGAAAGGGAATTACGCTAAAGCACTGGATGAATCCAATAAGGGGCTCGAAATGGCCCGGAAGCTGAAGGATACACTGAAGGTGATAACAATGCTGAATAACCTGGGTATCATCAGTGCTTACCAGGGTAATTACCAGGGGCAACTGGAATACGCATTACAGGTAAAAGATGCTGTGGAATCTGTAAAGGATTCTTCGATGTTGTCCGGGGCCTATCATAATCTGGCTAACTGTTATCATAACCTGGGACAATTCAGAAAAGCAGTGGAGACATCAGGTTATTCCATTTATGTAAATGGTCTTTTCAGTGAAAAAAACATGTATATAAACCGGGTCTATGCAACACTGGGGCAAAGTTATGAGGGCCTCAGGATGGCCGATAGTGCTTTGTTTTATTATAGCATAGCAATTAAAGAATCTGTCAGGTTAAATGATAAATATGCAGAGGGATCTATCTACGGCTACATGTGCAATTTATATGCGGGAATGAATCGTTTTGGTGATATGCTCAAAGCTGCAGAAAAGTCATTGTCGTTGTCGAAAGAATTGCAGAGCAGGCAGATGATGGCCAGTTCGCTTTATAATATTGCCTATGCGCAGTTTCTTAATAACAATAATAAGGAAGCTTATAAAAGTATTAAGGAAGCATTGTCTATTGCTGTTGCAGACAGCCTGGGTGATGAACTGAAGAATTGCTATACGGTGCTATCTTATATTGCTGCCAGGGATGGAGACTATGTTACATCCGTTTCGGCTAAACAAAAGGCAGACTCTATTGCGGATGCTTCTTTAAATGAAAAAGTATTAAAAAGTACTGCCGATCTTGAAAAAAAATATGAAACAGAAAAAAAGGATAACCAGATAAAACTTCAGCAAGCTGAAATAAAACGGAAGAGTACGTTGAACTATATTCTTATTGGCAGCGCAGTTGCATTGGTAGTGGTTTCCTTTTTGTCATACAGAAACTACCGGCAAAAACAAAAACTGCAGCAGCAACGTATCTACGAACTGGAAACAGAAAAAAAACTGGCTGCAACAGAAGCAGTATTAAAAGGAGAAGAGCAGGAGCGAACCCGCCTGGCAAAAGACCTGCATGATGGGTTGGGAGGCATGTTGTCAGGCATTAAATACTCATTTCAGACTATGAAAGGAAACCTTATCATGACACCTGAAAACCATCAGGCTTTTGAACGAAGCATGGATATGCTGGACAGTTCCATCCGGGAGATGCGCCGGGTGGCCCATAATATGATGCCGGAGGCATTGGTAAAATTTGGATTGGATACGGCATTAAAGGACTTTTGTACTGATATTAACCAGACAGGAGCATTGAATGTAAGTTACCAATCCATCGGAATGGAAACATCCGTTATTGAGCAAACAACCGCTATCACCATTTATCGTATAGTGCAGGAATTGATTAATAATACCATGAAACATGCCGCTGCTAAAAATGCAATAGTACAGGTAAGCAGAACAAATGGCATCTTGTCGGTAACGGTAGAGGATGATGGTAAGGGTTTTGATACAGCTGTGCTGAGCCAGGTAAGAGGAATAGGCTGGGATAATATAAAGAACAGGGTGGAGTTTCTTAAAGGGACTCTTGATGTGGATTCACAACCGGGTAAAGGCACCTCTGTACATATAGAATTGAATACATAAATGGCAATTAAAGTTTTTATAGTGGACGATCATTATATGGTCGTTGAAGGGATACGTTCTTTACTGCAGAATGAGAAGAATGTGGAATGGACAGGCCATGCCATGAATGCTGATTCCTGTCTTGCTTTTCTCCGGCAGCAGCAACCGGACATTATACTAATGGATATCAACCTGCCCGATAAAAGTGGTATCGATCTGTGCAAAGAAGTGAAAGAAGCATATCCACAGATCTTTATTATCGGGCTCAGCACTTTCAATCAGCAAAGCTTCATCCAGAAAATGATGGATAACGGGGCATCCGGGTATGTACTCAAGAATGCCACCCAGCAGGAGTTAATGGAAGCCATTGAGATGGTAGTGAAAGGAAAAACATACCTGAGTGATGAGGTATCCCGTTCTCTGCGAAGGAATGAAGATGATACAATACCTGTATTAACAAGAAGGGAAAAAGAAGTACTGGTGCTGATTGCGGAAGGAATGACAAATAATGAGATCGCGGAAAAAATATTTATCAGTGCCAGTACGGTTGATACACACCGGAAAAACTTACTGGCAAAAATGCCAGCCCGGAATACAGCTGAGCTGGTGAAACTTGCATTTCAGCATAAGTTTATAAAGCTGGATGACAAGTAGCTGCATTCATTCTTTTTTTATTGCTGTCAGGTTGAATTTTCTTCCTGCGTTGTAACAACCGAAATAGTATTGCTACCGGTATTCACCCATGAATCTAAACCTGCTTTTGAAAACCGGTTGTTCGCAAAAAAATAAATCGCAGCGATTGGGTTTGTGCTGTCGCAGCGATTTAGTTAATCAATTACCTTTTACTACTTTATGTGCCGGTGTATTACATTCCCATGTAGTTCCTGCCTGTATTATCTCACCGGTTCATGAACTATTCTCAGGTGTATCAGACCCTTTTTTAATTCGATGTTATCCTCAATGGTTCTTTTAAAATCATTATACTTATCGGTGAATACCGTGGATTTATTATTTGCGGTGAAAAGAAAAGCCGTCTTTTGATTGGATAATTTATTGATCAATCCCTGCCGGTGATTATCCATTTGCTTTTTCCCTTCATATTGTTGTTTCAATTTGCCCATGGCCGTTGTCGCAGGCGCCTGGTTTTGCATGCCGGCAATAGATTCCAGTATTTCATTGCCCAGATCGATTGCCCCTTCCTCATCAATTTCATCGGCGTAGAAGACATAGTTGGCATAGATTAAAATGTCAGCCTTGTAGCCATTATTTATTTGGGACATAGCGGTATTAAGTTGTTGAGCAGTTGCTTCATCCCCAATAAAACCTGTCACGAAGGCTGTATCGGGCTTGGAAGTATTACAGAAATCTATCCTGAACTCAGGGAATTGCAAGGGAAAACTTTCGGGCCCGGTATACTTGTAGGTCACTAATTTCCCTTCTTCATCCCGCATTGTTTTGGTACCTGCCTTAACAGTCATTTCCATGGTAACTTTTTCGATCGTTTGGTTGTTGATATTGTCGGTATAGGGTATCATCCTGTAGGAACAACTGTCAAATATCAACATCGTATATTTCTTTACTGAAGATTCCAGGGTACCGGTAGCTTTGAGTTCAATTTCATTATTATCATTTACCTGTTCATAGATGAAGTCGATCTCTGTGGTCATGGCAAACCTGTTGTACTCCAGGAAAGTGTTTAAAAATTCGCCGAAGCTAGGGCCTTCCTCCACACCAAGCAAGGCCTGTTGCCGCAATACGCCTAAATGAAAAGGCATGTTCAAGACAAAATCGTGGTTTTTAAGTTCAACCTGCTCATTAAAATATTTTTTGTAAGCATCGCCGGCCTGTTTCATCAATGGCTGCACAAGTGATGGTGGTTCGGTCTCCGCCAAGCCCAGCAATTGCCGCTTTCTTTCGTGGCCCAACACTACTGTGGAAATAATTTGGGTGTAGCGTATGTCGTGTCCAAATTTTTCAAGCAAGATCTTATTCTTCCTATCCATTCTTCCTGTCATTGGATTCAACAGATCAGCTAAAGAGTTGTTACTTGCCTGCCCCAACAGGCTTTTCATCCTTTCTATGCCAAGCAGGATGCTGGTTATCTTTTCTTCCCGGCCCTGGTATGCTTCAACCCAAATGCTGTCTTGCCGGCGTTGCATGGCAAGCAGGCTGGTATCGCAGGTGGCACAAATACCCAGGTTCCGGGCCGGTGGAGCAGGAAATGATTCCTCCGCCGGCAGTTGTTGCATAAGTTGCTTAACTAATGCGAGTTGCTCCTCTATTTGTTTGCCCGGATCTTTTAGCTGGTTGGCATTTTTAGCCGCATCTTCTTTAGCGGAAGTCTGATGCGATTTTTCTGCGGAGTTGATTGCTGCGGAAGGAGACTCTTCACTACCGGGCGGGAGCGGTTTAAGCTCAGGCAGTTCTATGGTATTTTTAACTACACTTGCATAGCCCATTGCAAGGTCGTCGTACATGGCCATGCTGGTAACGAGCAGGGGATAGTATAAAAATCCGTTCTCCATTTTTTCAAAGTCTTCTGCCAGATCTTTTTTTCTTTTCTCATTATTGATTATTTCGTTCACCGTTTTTTCAAAGCGATCTGTTTTTTTTTGGGGCTGCACAATTACTGTGCTCTTCTTTTTGGCATATTGTACTACCATGCCGGTCATTGTTACAAGTGTGGTGTCGTTCATTTTTTTCCCTTTGTACCAAAGCAACCTGTCTTTTGCCTGTGCTGCTGTGGGGACAATGACTGGCTGCCTCAGCACGATGGGTACGATCGGTGATTGCGCAGGCTTTACCTGGCTGCTATTTTTCAATGCAGGTTTTACCGCTTGTTTGGCCGGAGCCGTAGCTCCTCCCATCATCGACAGTATACTTTTTAAGGCAGTCAATTCTTTTTTTAGTTGTGCTGCTTCATCGGGGTCTGATTGTTCCAACAGTTTAATTTCGTTTTCCAGGTCTTTTATCTCTTTTTTCAGGTTATCAATTTCCTGTTTCATCTCAGCCGTTTGATTTTTTTGTGGCTGTTGTGCCTGCACCAGGATATTACTGAAGAGAAAGGTGGCAATGAAAACTATTTTTAGCATACTATATTTTTTATGATGGATCCAATTTTTTAAGGGCATGAATTATTTATTTTCCGGAATTTTTATTGAAATCATTTCTCATTTTCCTTTTGGTGAAGTGAGATCAGTATCTGTATATTTCTGATCATAATACCAGGCGTTTGAAAAAGTAGTGTTATTGCTAAAATTACCATCCCTTTGTGTAGGTTTGGAAGACTGCAAAACAAGGTTCCATTCCTGAATACCGGAGAAGTAATGGAACTGGTAATTGTAAGTCACGATTTCTAATGTACGGTTCTGCGATTTTACAAGGGAACCCAACTCATCTACATTATTTTTCTTGGTATAACTCTGGATAATACTTTTTGCAGGCACAATGGTCAGCTGGTTACCATTTACCGTGTACGTTCCATTTTCTTTTACGATGATGATATGCTGATACGTCATTCTGAAACTTCTTTCAGTAAATTGATAGGAACCATCCTTTTTAAATTCGTAGCGGCTGGTGGTGTAGCCGGCAGTTCCCCAACTGGCAGGGTCGGCATAGTGAGGATGTGATGCACCTGATCGGTTCCATTTGCCAAAAAGTTTTGGATCGGCATTGATAGTTGATGAGGGTGATGGTGTACCATTTCCGCTGGTGGCAGGTAAAGTATTGGTGGAATGTTTTACCAAATTATAATCCTGGCCGGCGCCATTGTTGAGTTTTAAAATTCTGCCGCCACGGACAGCTTCAAAGTATGCATCAAACCTGTCTGTTTTGCCGCCGTACCGGTTGGTGAAAGTAACAGCCCAGTTGCTCACCGTATACTTTCCTTTATACTCTTGTTGAAATGTATTCATATTCCCAACGGCGCCGGTGGCACCATTATGAATACTGGTATAAGTGCCGTCTTTATTGAAATTAAAAGTGGCGCTGGTAGCAGCCAGTGTCATACCGGCATAACCTTCATATCCTGAAGGACTGGTATAATACCATTGAGCAGTTGAAGTATTCCCGTTTTGCCATTTACCAACGATATCGCCGGGTGCAACAGCAAACTTATTGTACCGGGTCATTGCGGCAAGATCAGAACCAAACGGGTCGTTTGCTTTGGGATAAAGCTTTCGAAACGCCGTTTCATTGAGTGCGGTACCTATCACCACACTTGCAGCATTGGGTACTATTACGAGGTACATACCGATGAAACTGGGTTTACCGGTGCGTTTGTCCGTTGCATAGCCTTCCATATAAGGAGGTTTTAAAGCCATGCTTCCTCCATCATTCAATTGTTTGGATTTGACAGTAAACAACTTTGTTACGTAAGTATCCCAATAATACTCAGCATCTCTTACACCAGTTCCACTGAACTGGCTGGCATTATACGGTACATGATAGTTGAGATAAACGGTATTGCCTTCCTTTTCAACCAGTACATAATCATTCATGACTGTACTTACCCATCCGTCATCAAAATTAGAGGTGGTAAACTTATAGTTACCTGTTGCAACCGGTGCGGTTGGTTCCTGCAGGCCACCCTGGATTTTTTTAAATTTTATTGAGCTGATAAAATTTTCTGTATTCGTGATGAATTCTTCTTTATTGGTGAGTGCCAATACACTCATTATGCTGCCACTATTTTCAAAAACGCTGAGGATGGCGATGGCAGCACCATTGCCATCATTGATTGCAGCGGCTCCTGCTTTCAACAACCAGCCATCTTTTCTTTTTTCTGTTTCTGTTTCGGGAGTGCTGTTAACCGTAAACCTGTCAACCACCAGTTCTTTCCATTCTTTGTCATAATCCTTATCGATATTGCCCAGGCCAGCTATACTTTTATACACCGCAATAACACAATAACCTCCGTTGGACTGGTTGGTAATGGTATATGAAACAACATCGGATTTTATCTCTTTTTTCCAGTTTTTAGGTGCAATAAAAGAGGCTATATCAAAGCTTTCATTGGTTTGGCTGTGGCCCAGCAAACCCAAAAAGATGAAACAACAAGTAAATAATTTTTTCATATCCAATGTTTATTGCGCTGTTTTATTAACCCGCATCATTATTCCGTTAATCAGCTACTTCTTTATTTCTTTAATTATTTATCAAAAGAACTGCCGTATCAGAAATTGGTCCATGCCCTTCTTTTTTCTTCATCCCAGCCGCTTTTACTGCTTATGGACTGTACCCCGCTTTTTGTATAAGAGTAGTAGGTCCAGCCGATCCGGGTGGCATGTAATTGAACGGTGGTGGTGCCATTCGCATCAGTACATTCTTCCACCGCAATATTCTCCATATTGATTTTAAATCTTACCTGGCGGCGGTCATAATTGGTATAGGTTACGGCAATTTCACCGGAACGCATTTTTTTATTAGTCTGGAGCAAATTTCGCAGTATGCCTGCAGCACTTTCCGTGCCCAAAGTAAAACGGACTATTGTGCTGTAAGCAGAAGAGTTTGTCTCCAGGTTGAATACTGGTATTTGTCTTTCATAAAGTTTCGTAACCGAAGAACCCCTGATCACCGATCCGTCTTCGTTAATAAATTTTACAAAGCTTTCATCTTTCTGCGCACAAACAATTAACGGGATGAAGAAAACAAGTAAGAATAGTAATCGCATGGTATTGTTGTTTAGTTGATTTGGCATTTTAATTAGTCTTTTTTGTTGTGGTATTGTTGTCGAGGATACACCTACAGGAATAACCATTATTGGCCAGGGTATAAATTCTGCCTATGGCATTGCTGTTGTAATTGGCATGATGGTTCCATAAATAAAGTAAACCGTAACGGTCATCATACACAGTGGAAGTCCAGAAGTTTCCAAATTGACCCAGCGTAGTGAATTCTCCATTATCCAGTCTTGAACCAGCCGGTAGTATAGAAAATCCACTCGAATTGGTACCGGAGAAAACGGAGGCCTTCCATCCTTCGGTGGTTTTTAATTTATCTGCGATATTGCCCCTTTCACCGGTGCGGTCAAGTTCTGCAGCAGGAATGCCGGTAAATTGTTCCAGTTCTTTCCAGTCTTTGTCGGTGGCTACACGCCAGCCTTTGGGGCATAGTTTGCCGGTAGCAACTGCATAGCCATTGTATAGCTTGCCATATTTATTATTATTCAAAATATTATTCTCATACACGGTATAGGCTCCTTTTTTGGTTTGCTTCCAGTCGCTGTCAGTAAGACCTGTGGCAATAGCTGTCGTATCGTTGTATTGGGTAGTGCGGAGGTTTTCTTTTAACCAATATTGGTTGCCTATTTTAATTACTGTGTATTTGTTGCCGTCAAGATCATAGACGGGCTGCAACGGGTCCTCCGTAGTTGGTGATTCTTTTTGTATTGCCGGCTTTTCAATCTTATTTAGTTCGGGCGGAGAGGATTTCTTTTCAGGGTTAACAGCAGGAGAAGATTTTTTATCAGCTATTTCCTTTGCGGCTGCCGGTTGCTGTGATTGGTTTACCCGGACCGGAATTTTTGCCAGCATATTATACATGGCTTTAAAATCCAACCCATCCATCATTTTTTTCCTGAAGTTGTATTTCCACGAATCCGGTCCCGTTTTGTCATGGGCTGAACCGGAAAGGAAGACAACAATAAATTGAGGGATGTGAAGTGGTAATTTTTTATCCAGGTATTCTTCATTAAAAAATGCCAGGTGAAAACGATTCTCCCGGAATTTTAATTCAGTAGCATCAGAATAAAGGATGTATTCAAAGTTAATCAGTTCAGAAAGCGGCTTACTTAGCTCTTCTCTGCTTTTATTTTTCAGGTAATCATCTACCAGCCTGATGGCGTTTTCTGCCCTTCTTTTATAATCATCAAGACCTTCGTATGTCTGCTTAAAACTTTCCGGATACTTTTTGTACTGATTTTCGATATGGCGTATGTAAACATCCCGGTATTCTTTGATCTCTTCCCTGAATTGTGTGAGGTACTCTTTGCGGGTGACATACCTGAACAGGGGTTCGTTTTCTCTCCGGATGATGAACCATTGTTGTGTTGGTTCTTCGTCTCTGTAGATTTTTTCCGTGTAGTGGTCCAGCCAGCCATTGGTGCTGACAAAATTCTCATGTATCAGGAAAACCCTTTTACCATTAATGCCGTATTCTGACTCAGCATTCTTCATGGCACCTATATAATGGTCGGTTCCGTTTACCTTATAGGGAGTAATATGAGAAGCAAAGACCTCCGGATTATTGATGGAAATTTTGAGGGTTACCCCTGTTTCATAAGTAAGGTCAATATTATTCCTGGCTCCACAAACAAACCCGGGATGACCAATGTGCAGGTGGTATCCAATCGGCATGAATGAGTAGGCGGTCGAGAAATCCAGGTATTTGGTAAAATTGGCATTGCCTCCCATTGGCTGAGGGTAGGCTTGTTTGGCAAGGGCCAGCAATTTATCCAAATTGGCAATGGCTGCAGATTTGTTATAACTACCGGGTTTGGCTTTAAATTGTGCAACAGCCTGGTATCCACTGTAAGGTTTCCATGCACCGGGATAATCACTCAGGTTTTCTGTAGGACAGGGGTTGGCTCTTTGTGCCAGTGCGGCGGCTTCAGGTTCACTTATTATTTTTTCCTGGATTTTGGCCGACGCTGATTTTTTTTCAACTACAGTGCCAGGTGTATTGGTTCCGGGGATTGTATTTTTTGCAGGTTGATTGGTTTTACCAAAGGGAGTGGGATTACCCATCATTGTTTTTAGGTTTTCAATATCTAAAGCATCTAACATCTTATACATATTATTCATCACTGCTTTATTTTTTTCATCTACTATAAATTCAAGGGTGATGATTTGTGGGGTATGCAGGGGCAGGGAGCCTTTGAAATAGTTGGGATCTATATCTATCACATAGGTGCTATTTTTATCTGCGTCGTCATAAAACGGCGGAACATTATCCTCGTACTGGTAAAAAACGGAGAGCATACTGCCCCGAACTTTCGCATCCCGATTCAGTTCTTCGGCAGGTGTTTTATCCAGGTAATCCTGTGCACTGGCAACCAGTTTTTTATTGTAGTTTATTTCATCTTCTATTTTGGTATACCTGGCTTTTTTTTGATAATAATCAATCAACCTGGTGCACAACTCTTTGCGGGTAAGATACCGGAAAGGCAATTGATCAGTATAAGGAATGACCCACTTGTACCTGGTCAGTTCTTTTCCAAAGCCACCAATAAAATTTTCGGAGAGTAACCAAGCGGATATTTCTTTGATGGGTTTATCATCAATGTAGTAAAGCCTGTCCGTGTCGGGATCTTCTTCATCAATAAGTTTTGGAACAAAAAAACTTTGGCTCCCGGAGTAAGGAATTTTGTTGATCTTGATATTTACCCAGTAGGGAGTCTCGTGGGCCTGCTTCACCTGCCCATTTTCACAGTAAAGCGGAAGTACCGGCATGCTTAGCTCATAAGCATCCATTTTACGGTTTTTGACAAGGGCAGGGTTGGGGTAGCCATAGACACCTGAATAGTCAATGTTAAAACCTTCCAGCTTCATATTTTGCTGCAACCGCTTTACAAAATTGCCCACAATTTCTTTTTGTTTGGCCAGGCTGGCTGCCGACACGCCATTGATACTGCCCTGCATACCGGGTTTCCATTTACCTGGGTAGGTTGTTACCTCTTCCGGGTTGCAGTTTTGAGATTGTGCAACTGTACAAGTTATAATAAACCCATATAAAACTAATAGGACATTTTTCATTTTCTCACTTAATTTTCCTCAAAGCTTCTTTTTTTATGTAGTTTGCTATATCCCGTAAAAAGAGATATTTATTCTGCCGGGATCACTGAAAAAGGGGAGTCGATTAAATAAATAATTCATTTCATTTGTGAAAACGAAACCATTCTTCATGCGGGCATTCCATTCTTTGCTCATACTGTTATTCTTTTCGGTACCGGCTTTGGCTCAGCAGGCACTGGCAGATAGTGTGAGTAAGATCCTGCAGCAAAAAGAAATACACGATACGGTAAAAGCCTACAACCTGGTTATGCTGGCCATGTATACCGAGCCCTTAGATATCAATAAAGCACATACCCTATATAAGGAAGCTGTTGATTTTTCTCTTTCCAGGAAACTGGATTATTATGCCGGAATGGCATTGTATTACCAGGCCACTCCTTATCATATCACCGGTCAGAGGGAGAAGCAATTCAGCAATTTGCAAAGGGCTATTGCATTGCTGGAAAAACTGGATAGCTATAAAGCAAAAAATGAATTGGCCGGAGTTTATAGTTCACTTTCCAATTATTACCGGAGCGCCGAAAAATTTGATTCAGCCATATCGGCTTCATTGCGATCCATTAAAATTCAGGAAGATATTAAAAGTTACCGGCGGATTGTTTCCAGTTGCCTGAACCTGGCCATGATCTATCAGCAATTGAAAATGCCCGAAAAGCAGAAGGAGTATACAGAAAAGGGGCTGACTTATGCAAAACAATCCGGGAAAAATGATGCCCTGATGCTGGCCTATTTACAAATGGCCAGTTATTATATTGAACTAAAAGATTATTCCCTTGCAAAAAACTATGCGGATTCTGCCACTCCCTATTTTGATGAGAGCTATGATTTTTCCCGCATACAAAATTTCTATCTTTTAAAGGCCGGTACATTTCAGAATGTAAAAATATATGACAGCGCTGTCTTGTATTTTAAAAAATGTTATGAAAATGCCAGTGCTTCAAATTCCCGCTGGAATATGACAGAGCCGCTTATGCAGATCGGTTACATTTACCTGCAGCAAAAAGATTACATCAATGCTGAAAAAAACCTGAAGCTGGGACTGGAAATAGCCGAAACAGATTCAATACGATTTTTCATGAAAGAAGGATACGGAACGCTAAGTGATGTATATGCAGCAACCGGGAGATATAAGGAAGCCTTTGAACTGCTGAAAAAATATAATGATATCAAAGATACTTTGCTGAATGAGGATCGGAAGAAGTTTGCACTGGAACTGGAAAAGAAATATGAAACACAGAAAAAAGATGATCTCCTGAAAAATCAGCAGTCAGAAATAGCGCAACGTAAGCGTTTGAATTATGCGTTAGCCGGCGGAGCTGCAGTACTGGTATTGACCATATTATTACTCTTTCGAAATTATAAGCAAAAGCAACGGCTGCAGCAACAGCGTATCATAGAACTGGAAACCAAAGAAAAATTAGCCGCCACTGAAGCAGTTTTGAAAGGAGAGGAAAAGGAACGAACCCGCCTGGCAAAAGACCTGCACGATGGATTGGGAGGTATGTTGTCGGGCATTAAATATTCATTTCAAACTATGAAAGGAAATCTTATCATGACGCCTGAGAACCAGCAGGCTTTTGAACGCAGCATGGATATGCTGGACAGTTCTATTAAGGAAATGCGCCGGGTATCACATAATTTAATGCCTGAAGTACTGGTTCGATATGGATTGGATGCAGCGCTAAAAGATTACACAACCGAGGTAAATAAAAGCGGCATTATTAAAGTGGTTTACCAGTCAATGGGAATGGAGCAAAAAATGATCGAACAATCTTCAGCACTTGGATTGTACCGGATTGTACAAGAACTGCTCAATAATGTTATAAAACATGCTGCGGCAACCGAGGTATTGGTGCAGGTGTTTTCCGAAAAAGATAAACTGGTTGTAAATGTGGAAGATAATGGCAAAGGAATAGACCCGGCCATAATGGAAAAAGCTGAAGGAATGGGCTGGAAAAATATTCGTTCAAGAGTGGATCTGCTCAACGGGAAAATAGATATTCAGTCTGCTGCCAGCAAAGGCACAGCAGTTAATCTTGAATTTATAAAAATATAAATGATAAAAGTATTTATCACAGACGACCATTACATGGTGGTGGAAGGAATCCGTTCATTGCTGATCAATGAAAAGGATATTGATTTTATCGGCTCAGCTTCCACTGTTGCTTCTTGCAGGGCTTTTTTAAAAAATCAGCAACCGGATGTATTGTTATTGGATATAAACTTACCCGATGGTAATGGCATAGATCTCTGCAAGGAAATCCGGGAACTGTATCCGCAAATATTCATCCTGGGACTAAGTACTTTTAACCAGGCCAGTTATATAAAAGACATGATGAATAATGGAGCATCTGGGTATGTGCTGAAAAATGCTACACAAAAGGAACTTACTGAAGCTATTCATTTGGCTTCTATCGGCAAAACCTACATGGCCTACGAAGTGGCAAAAACATTACATACAGCTGAAAAGCAACAATCCCCTGAAATTGTATTAGGCAGAAGGGAAAAAGATGTACTGGATTTAATAAAAGAAGGCTTTACCAATGCTGAGATGGCAGATAAGCTAAATCTTAGTGTCAATACAGTGGATACCTACCGGAAAAGCCTGTTAGCAAAACTCAATGCAAAAAATACGGCTGACCTTGTACGCCTGGCCTTCAAGTATAAACTGATTTCGGATTAGTAGTATTCACCGGGCATTTGAAGGCAAGATTTAGTCCTGGTAACAACAATTCTTTGCTGTTTTGCTAATGAATTGGTTTAAGATTTTTAAATAATAGGTAAAAAATATTTATGCGTAGCATACTTTTATTTAGCGGTCTGTTCCTTATTGTAACTACTGTGCAGGCCCAGGATACGATTCGCAGGGTACAGCTGCCCGGCAATGTCAATAAAAAAATCAGCGGGAACAGGACGATTAAAAAGGTAGAACCATCCATTGAACAAACTATAGTGAAGAAGATCAATTATGTGCTGGATACATTCGCCTTGCAAAATAACGGTGACCCCTTTTTCATTCCCAAAATAAAAAGTGTAATTGAAACAGTGTTGTATCCTTACCTGCGGGAAGGATGGCTATATGGTAACGAGCCCAGGAATGCATGGCAAATTCAATGTGGCAGCCAAACAATGACCATCAAAGACAAAGAAGATGGCCGGCTGGTTGTTTTCGTCAGCCTGGCCTTAAAGAAGCCGTCGGAATTTGAGGTCTTCCGGTTTGAGCGGATTGTATTGAACAAACAATCCCTGCGTTACTACTGAGCGGTTATTCAAAA